>Ga0214543_1001179_pt1 | contig 49547 bp, 25 predicted proteins | sample CNSS2metaG_FD_160094 | JGI IMG/M metagenome (GOLD analysis project Ga0214543, IMG submission 160094) | Root nodule microbial communities from cowpea collected in UCLA plant growth center, Los Angeles, California, USA - CNSS2 | ecosystem: Host-associated > Plants > Roots > Nodule | place: USA... | reverse complement strand
TATTAATAATATATATATATTTATATATATATATATATATATATATATATATATATATATATATATATATATGTATGAAAAACATGATAATGGGTGTCACGTGACGTTTAGACCCACACTAAAAGAAATAAGAAAAAATATTTTTTTTATGATTTTTAGAGCAAAATATTTGTAAATATTAAAAAATAATGTCCTTAACAGTAAATGCCAAATTTATGTGAAAAAAAAACACATGTAAACTATTAAAAAAATATAATAAAAATTGAGAATTCACAAATCAAAAGAAAAACAAAAATAGGAGTACCTTGAAAACTCTTGAATTCCTCTTTTTCTCTATCAATCTCACTTTCCTTTTCTTTACATTACAACTACCTTTTCTCCTCTCTTTTTTTCTTTTTTACTACCTCCTTCAACATGGTTTTATTTTTTCATAAGAGAGATAAAAATGACATGTATATGTGTGAGTGGGAATGTGGAAGAATTACGTATGTGTGTAGGAATTATTCTTTTTATCCCTTCTCATATGACATGCTGAGTATTTATATTCATACATTGCATTGTAATAATGTAATCTTATTCTTATTTATAATGAACAATAAAAAGAATGAATTGGTCATGATAGCAACATATTACGAGAATCAAATCATAGCAAATCAAGACACAATAATTATCATCATCAGTAATATTGATTCTAATCATTATAAGAGATGTTGCTTCTAAGTATTAGAATCATATCACTATTTCATGAACAAAATGTTGAAAATAAAAAAATAAGAGTGAAAATATCTTGGGTTGTTAGACTCATGAGAAGGGGTGTGATAATTAAAAACAAATTGAGCTCTTCCTTTTTTTTTTTCCTTTTTTTTTCTTCTCTCTTTTTTGTCTTTTTTGTGCTAAAATTAAAAATTGAAAATCTTTGAAGAAATTTTTTTTTCATCGTTTTTTATTTAGCATTAACTAAAAAACATTTTTTTAATTTTTATTTCTTTATTATTCACCTAGACAAAATTGGATGTTGGTGTTGACAAATATGAGATAAAAGATAAAAGATAAAAGATCAGAAATGAGATATAAGAGGTAAGAAGATAAGATATATTTTTTTTCCTTTTTTTTTCTTTTTTCGTCTCTCTCATTTTTGTCTTTTTTCTACTAAAATTAAAATTTGAAAATCTTTGGAGAAAATTTTATTTCACGGTTTGCTATTCATCATTAACTAAAAAACATTCTTTATTTTTTATTTCTTTTTTTTCACCTGGACGAAATTGGGTGTTGATAGATATGAGATAAGAGATAAGAGATACGAAAAAAGAGATAAAAGATATAAAAGATTAAGAGATAAGAAATAATAGATAAGAGTTAAGAAACAATAAATAAGAGATAAAAGATAAGAGATAAGAGACAAGAGACAAGAGACAAGAGATGACATATAAGATGTAAGAGATAAGATATACGATATAAGAGATAAGAGATAAAACATACGAGATAAAAGATAAGAGATAAGAAAGAACAAAAATATTTTTTTGGTTTTAAGGGACCCCACAAGGTTAAGTGATAAGTGTAAGAGATAACAGATAAGAAGCAAGTGACAAGTGATAAGTGATAAGCGATAAGCAATAAGTGCTATGGGATAAGGGATATGTGATAAGTGTTATGTGATAAGTGATAAGTGCTAAGTGTTGAGTGATAAGTGATAAGTGATAAGTGACAAATGATAAGTGGTAAGTGATAAACGATAAGTGATAAGTGGTAAGTGATAAGTGATAAGTTATAAGTTATAAGTGATAAGGGATAAGTGATAAGTAATAAGCGATAAGCGATAAGCGATAAACAATAAACGATAAGCGATAAACTATAAGTGATAAGTGATAAGTGATAAGCGATGAGTGATAAGTTATAGGTAATAAGTGATAAGTAATAAGTGATAATTGATATGTGATAAGTAGTAAGTGATAAGTGATAAATGATAATTTATATGTGATAAGTGATAAATGGTAACTAACAAGAGAGAAGAGAGATAAGTTATAAGTGATAAGTGATAAATGATAAGTTATATGTGATAAGTGATAAATGGTAACTAACAAGATATAAGAGAGATAAGACATAAGAGATAAAAGATAAAAGACAACATATAACAGATAAAAGATATTGTCGCAACCAAAATCGCGACACGGTGAATAATCAAAAATAAAATTTGAAAAATTGAGTTTGGAGTCACCATCATAGTTTATTCTAGAACACTACGGAAAAATCAACAAGATAAGACAAGGTCTGCAAAAAACCATATTTTAGGTAGGGAGTTGGTTACATGTGGGGAAGGTATTAACATCCTCACAACGTTCGTCCTAAGACAATCCCTTTAATTAAATTCTAAAAAAGATGTGGTTTTTCAAAATGTTTGTTTTTCCCAAAAAATAATAATAAAAGAATGTACAAAAGAAACAAAAAGTAATTGTGTTGGTTTTTGGGTCCAACAAAGATTAATCAACGCTCCTATGTAGTATCTCCATTTATAATGGAGAATGAACACTACTAAAAAAACTCATATTTCTTGTCAATTTTGTTTTGAAAATTTGTTCGTAGAAAATACTTACAAATTTTGTTGAGAAAAAAAATTTACAAGAAATTGCTACCAATTTTCTTGCAAAATATTTTGTGTAAAACACTTTTCGCAACAAATTTTGTAGGAAATACTTGCAAATTTTATAATTTTGTAAGAAATTATTATCCACAAAGGAATTACCTGCCAATTAAAATTCTTAGAAAAAATGGTAGAAAAAAGTCTTTTCTTGCAAAAATTTTTAACAAATTTGCAAGAAAAATCCCATGTAATATGAAAATTTCTAGTAGTAGAAGGTTACGTGTAGGTCTTTATGATTAATCAATGCATGCATGTATGTATGCATACAGGTGTCACATAATGTCGTCTAGTGGGTCTCAAAGTGAATCAACCTGATTCAGAAGGGTTGGCTCACCACGAGTTGGGTTAAAATTGAGTGAGACCAACTCAACTCATTTTAACCTAGAAATTTTACTAACCGATTCAACCAACCATAGGTTGGTGAATTAAGTGGGTTGACTCACTAATCCATAAAAAAATAAAAATAAAAAATCAATCATTTTCAAATATTATTTGTAGGATGAAACAACTATGACATTTGTCGGATATTAAAATTTCTAGGATGTCATAGATATCATAAAATAGAAATAAATATAATGAAATCAGAGATTCTTTGTCTAGTTCAAAGATAAAAAATAAGTTGATTTCAGTTTAACTGAGTTCAAAATTGCTCGAACCCATATAACTTGTGGGTTAAGTGAGCTCAACTCGTTTTCGTTTATAATAAACAAAAATTTTAATTTTTAAATCCAGCCCACAGTGGCGGACCTTAGTTATGGTCCAAGGGGACCTTTGCCCCTAATTGTTTTCACAATATTCATTATATACTTTTATTTTTCTTTTATATATAATATATAATTAAATATTTTTTTAATACATAATATGTAATAATAGTTTTATTATTTTAATATACAATGCTTATTACAATATAATAAGATATTTTTATTGTTATAAAATTGTTAATAAAAAATTATTTTTTCAATAACAAAACTCAAATAACTATTAAATTTAAAATATAACCAAATATGAAAATATTTATAATGATTTTTTTACTTAAAGTTACTAATATTCTATTCAAGAGAAAACTAGATTTAAAGTTCAATTTTATTATTTATCGTTGGTGTTCTTAGTTATTTAAATTTGAAGAGTTCATCGATCATATTTGAATTACGTCAATTTTTTTACAATAATAAGAAATACATTTTACTTAATCTGAATTATATTTTTTGTAAATTTATCAAAATATGATTTCAAAATGAAATGGGAGATAATTTCATGCAGACAATATGATTATTTATATTAAAAAAGAAATAATTTTAAACTTTAGTTTTGATTTAATTATTGATGGATTCAAATAATTTAAGAGAAAAAGAATCGTTATATACAATTTTTTGGAATTATAATTATATTAAAATATATATTTATTTTTGTTGTATTGTCAATAATAAAATATATAAATTTTGAACATATTATGTGGCACTCCAAAATTTGTGGTGAAGATTTGTAGTTACCCTTTGTTTTGATATTTCTCATATAGTGCCTTATTTATTTAAATTTTTCATAAATTAAAAATAGATATTTTGTACAAGTGGTTTACCTTATTTCACATGTAAGCCAGCTAAGGAAGAAATGTTTTTTTTCTTGAAGGAAAATCTTTTAATTTTATACTCTAGGTTACATGTATGTACCATATCATGTATTGTATGATTAATTTTATTTAGGGCTCCCCTAAAAGTCAAATATAACAATTCTAAAATATTTATATTCACCTTCTCTGCTATTACAAAGGACGCTGGGCAGTTGAAACAATTTATATGGGAATGAGCATTATTACATATTTTATTAGTACTTTTTGCCGTACATTAATTTGAGTAAGTGTTGACAAAGGTTTATGACATTGCTGAGTTTTAATCATGTGAGTTAGAAAATAAAATTGAGTTGACATTGTTGAAACACTGAGTGCAGAAACACGTTCTTATACTTGTTTCGACGGCAAGAGAATCCATTAACATTCTCTCCAACCATGGACGGCTATGCTCACAATCTTTTCTTTAAGATCCTCACACTTTCTTAGACCAACTTGCATTACCAATTATAAATATGCATAAAACCTAAGGAATCAATAACCAAATTGCATAGTCTCTATTCTTCAAAAATTTCAATAACCAAAGTTTCTTCATGGCATTTCCCAACATGTTACGATTTCTGTTTTTATCAATTTTCTTTGTCATAACCGTTACGAGTTCCACGTCTGACATCAAAGCTATATACTGGCTTCAACAACCGCTTTTCCCTCCTTCAGCCATAAACACATCACTCTTCACTCACGTTTACTATGCTTTCCTTGCACCCAACAACGCCACTTACCAACTCGACGTTCCAGACTCCACCGCCGCAACCCTCGCCACCTTCACCGCCGCTCTCCGCCCCTCCGTCGCCACTCTCATATCCATCGGCGGCGCCAACTCCAACCCCGACCTCTTTGCCGCCATTGCATCCAACGCCGCCGCGCGCGCCGCCTTCATCAACTCCACCATCGCCGTTGCGCGCGCATTCGGCTTCCACGGGGTTGACCTTGATTGGGAGTTTCCCCGCACCGCGAACGAAATGAAGGACCTCGGCCAGCTCTTCAAAGAGTGGCGCGCCGCCATCGCCTCCGAGGCCTCCGCCTCTGCCCGGAAACCGCTCCTCCTCACCGCCGCCGTGTACTTCTCCGTCGATTTCTTTCTTTCCACCACGACGTCGTTGCGATACCCGGTGCGTTCCATTAACGATAATTTAGATTGGATCAATGTCATGAGTTACGATCTTAATGGGCCGTGGAGTAACCGCACTGGGCCTCCTGCTGGGCTCTTTGACCCGAAAAGTAATGCCAGTGTGTCCTACGGGTTACGGTCCTGGATCCGGAGCGGGGTTGTTCCGAAGAAGGTGGTGATGGGTTTGCCGCTTTATGGGAGGACATGGCAGTTACTTGACCCGAGTGTTCATGGAATCGGAGCTCCGGCTGTTGGGGCGGGTACCGGGATTGATGGTGCGATGGCGTTGTTTCAGGTGTTGGAATTTAATAACGAAACGGGTGCGAATGTGGTGTATGACAAGAAAACGGCGTCGGTTTATTCTTACAGTGGTAGTAATTGGGTCGGGTACGATGACCCGGTAACGGTTGCGGCTAAGGTTGGGTTTGCTCAATCTCTTTATCTTGGTGGATATTTCTTTTGGGCTGCAGGCCTCGATACCAACGATTGGAAAATCTCAACACAAGGTAAAGGAAATTGCTTCAAAATTACATGCATTCATAGGTTTTTACTTTCTGCACCTTCACAATTTCATCTCGCAACTTCCAAATTTTCAAAATCATCATTTTATTTTGCATTTGTTTTCTTTGTAGCATTCTTTTTCTCTTCTTCCTCTGTAACAGCGTTAATGATAAAATGAAAGGGGAAGAGTGAACTGAAACTATTGCCATTAATGCAGCTCTAAATTCATGGATGCTGTGCATAAATGAGAGGGGAAGTGTGAACTGAAACTTGAGCCTGTCACTTCGTGTTTCTGCTATCATTTTGTATCTTACAGGGACGATTTTATTGGTCTTTCAACATCGAGTAATTGAATTCATTGAATCACAGGTAGGTCACAATGCCTTCATTCAGCAAATGAATTATTTTTCACCTATATTCCATGTACAACATAAAATGAAAGGGAAAAATTTCCCTGCTTTTATGTAAAACATTTTCTATTTATGTAAAACAGTAAGAGATGTCTCAGTTGATTTCTAAGTAATTAATAGTGCGAATTGGTCAGACTCTATAACACAGTAATTGCATATCTTTATCTTATATTTTTACACTCATAAAATTTGGCTAAATTAAGGTTTTGTTGATCTGCTCCATGCAAAACCAAATACCTCAAAATAACATATAAATTCAGAAATTAGTAAAAATTAGCATATATACCGGATTAAGCAAAAAAAGGCATAAAGAAGAAGAAAAATAAAAGACTTCATAAACCTATAAATACTATAACAAAATTTTACCTAATTAGTTTAGTCCATATTAACTATATGGATTATGTACATACTAACCATTTGAATTTCATTATTGACTTCCATAAAATAAATATTTGGACATATATTAGTACATACAAATCCTATTAAGCTCCTTAAGTATTTGGGAGGAGAAATGATCATTTGTTTTTAACCACCTAACTTATATCCTATGTGTAAAATCCTTATTAAGTTCTTTCTTCCACTGTATTGAAATATATCAAACGATTAATTTAGACACTTGGAGTGTTGAAGTTATACACAAACACGTATATTTACTGTGTCTTCAAAATATACGAATGACCATTTATTTTAAATTTTTAAAATATATTAAAAATATTTTTAAAGTACCAAAGTAGTACGTTTTTAATGCTCAGAGGACATCACCAAAAAACTCATTAGAGAAACCGAAGTCTAGGGATGACAACGGGACGAAGACGAGTTTTGCTATTACATACTCATCCCGTAGAAAAAATTTCATTATCATCCTCCTACCGAAATCTAACGAGTATCAAATTTTTGTCTTATCCTCATCCCCACTAGGTAATGGGTATAATCTCGTATCCATACATGTACCCATCTTCTTACTTTAATTTTAATTTTAATTAATTTTTATAAAATAATAAAAAATTACGGTAAAAGAAACATAATATTATCAAATATTCAATATTAGAAGGATAATTGTTTCTTCGATATAAAATACTTTGAAATAAATTATAATTGTTTACGTTTTAGATTAGAATAGCAAATAAAATTTCATGAGAACCAAAACATTTATTAAATTTGTAAACATTAATGAAACCTAGTTGATAAAATTTTAAAATATTTTTAAAAAAATATAAAAGAAAAACAAATATTAAAATTGAAATATATTTTAAATGTTTGTTTACTTCAATTTTTAAATCTAATGAGTCTCTTTTTTTATAAATTAATAAAAGTTATAATACATCACTTGATCGAAATGACGTAAAGAACAAATAATAAATATAATAATAAAATTTTTGACATAAATCTTGTATCTTTTGAACTCCAATACATGTTGGATGGTGATAAAAAATATTCATGGCAATTACATTGATTTTTTATATTGTAGTAAATAAAAGTTATTTATACAATTATAGTGAAAAAAATTACAGTATGATTGATAATGAGTTAGAAAATAAAAAATAATTAGATAAAATATATTGAAATTGTATTATACATGATGAAAATAAACAACAAATAAAAATATTAAAAAATTAATAAATGTGTGTCTTAGAAACAATTTGAGAGACTAGCGAAAGAAATCGCACAAAGAAAAATAAATGTATAATTAAGGATATGATAAGATGAAAAATACCTTAGAGATCTAAGCAAACTTTTCAAATATCAACATATATTCTCAATGGTTTAGAAATAACGAAAATTGTTTTAGCGAAATAAAAGAGTTCTTCAAATGAAATAAAAATGAATAATAATAAGTAAATAATATTTTTTTTATATTACCTAGTAAATAAAAGGTTTATGTTATTAAACACTTAAATTGAGAGTATTAAACATTCTCACGTAAAAGGAAAATATATAATAAATAAAAATATTAAAAAATAATAGAAATATTTAAATGTGAGACATAAAAAAAATAATTGACATATATCATTTTAACATAATTACATAAAGGTTATGATAAGATGAAAAAAATATATTGGAAATGTGAATTAGTTTCATGACAAATCAAATAATTAGAAGAAATAAAAAATAAAAAGTATATATATATATATATATATATATATATATATATAGGGTTACTTAATTAATTGTGAATATTTTAATAATTTAAATGAGGTTAGAAATATGACGGGGACGGGTATTATGACGGGATATGTACATCCTCATACCCAATTGAAATAGTCAGGAATTTTTCATACTCATACTCAGTCGATGTGAGAATTCTCTATCAAAACAGAGACAGATTCGGATAAGGCCCACGAAGATGAATTTATTTGTCATCTCTACTCGAGTCGAAACTTTTGATCTTTCACTTCATTCCTTAAATGCCTTGTGATTATCTTTGTTCAACATTTTGATTTTGTTGTATAACATTAATTCCTTTTTTTATTGCTTAAAAAGACAGCATAACATAAAGTATTTTGAAAAATATGTTAATTTTATTATATTAAATATAAATTAGTGCTAAAAAAATAAAATATTTGCCCTCCTACTTGATTTTTGAATGTATAACTTGACAACTCAGTGTTTTGGACCCTAAAACAAACAATGGAATCAATAACCCCATGTTATATAGTAAAATTGTTCAGTTATAATATTTCAACTATCACAAACTCTTTCATCAAGGCTTCTTGCTATAAAAAAAATCAAAATTCAAAACTTGGGTTTCCACTCTTATAAGTGATTGGATATCCATCCAATTTCTTAAAAAATTGATCACAATCCTAAAACCAATACTACATTTAGTCTTTCTCATTTAGAAAAGATTACATATTTATCCCACCTAAAGCAAATGTTAAGAATCTTAAAATCAAGAATGAATCATCCTTCCTCGATTGTTTTTTCATAATCAAAAACCACTGTAATATTCATGAGCTTTTGTAAATTGTTTTACTACACTGTTAACGTTCCAATTTAAATCCCCGTGTAAAAGAATCATTTCCTCTCACGAAAGGCTTTGAATTAACCCTTTTAAATCTTCCAATTGTTTTCCAAAATTGGAACTTTGGTAACTGAAATGGTTAAGCCACGTATGAATGTTAGAAAACAGTATATCCAGATGAAGAAAAGTGAATATAACTTTGACAGTTGACAATGTATGAAGTTGTTGTTACATGGGATTAATTCTGCAGAAAAACTGCGAACTGATTACTCAGATCAGCCATATACAATTGTATATCCGCTTCAAACAGTATTCTCGTTCGGAGTTGGCAGATTAAAAATGAACAGAAACTTGAGAAAGGTGAGAACTATATTTTCTCTGGTTTTTCTTTTAACCATTCAACAAAATTGTCGAGGATCACGGGCCATGCTTGACTGGAATCATAACTTCGAAGATCACTAAAGCTTACCTGCCACCAAAAAAACATCAGATATATTTTTCTGCTTGCGACTTTTAAATATGAAGCACACCAAATTTCACCCATCAAATGTACTAGTGTACAATTCATACACATGGATAATTAGACATTATCCCTACAGCAGTTGACCTCATGCGCATAGATGGGTTGACTTTTTCTAGAATGATGAGTTAAACTCGTGAAGCAATTGGCACACCTCGTCTGAACCAATGTCATTTCTAATAAAAGCTTTTTATCTTCTATTTGATTTAATAAAGTTTTTTAATCAATGTGCAGTATTCCTTAGTTCACTGGTTTAGCTAGCAAGACCAGTTATAATACCTGATTTCTATGTTCAAATATTTTGCACTCTTTCTCTTCCTATTAAATGTCTATTAAATACCAAATTAAAAATTAAAAATAAGATCTTTGAATTTGATCAATAGATAAGAAGATAATCAAGGTGTAAAATAATTAAGCAAATGTCATATTTTAAACTAGTCAACCCTAAGCTTTAACTATGAATTGTTTAAATCAAGTCCAGATTCTGCAGTCTTTTTACCCAAAAAACAAGCTTTAGTTTCAAGAATTTGGTTTAACTCTGACTCGTTTACACCAGTATAAACAAGACGAACTTGAATTTGTTTAACAATTAAAAGGGGAAAAGGATGACTAGCATGAAGTGCACCCAATTCAAAAATCAAAAGACTTGTGAATTTTGCGAATGGATTTCCAATGGTGTATGTTATGTTTACTGATAGAAGGAAGTAACTGATCGATAAAATCCTTGTTATCATCATAAAATGTAAACTAATATTCCAAGAGAAATTTTCCTCCGGAGCGCTAACTGACTATTTTTATTTTTTACAACTTACTAAGAGCTTCATAATATTTATCAATAGTCAAATTAACCTCACAAACAGACAGTAAACTTAACCAGAAGTGAAAAATGAGTATGATATAAAATCCTAAAGGCAAACTAAGAAAAAAAATAAAAACAGCATTACCTCCTTAAAAAACCGATAAAAATTTCTCCAGTGATCTATGTTTAGTGCCCTGTAGTCGTTTTGGACCTGTCAAATAAGTATTTCAACTATCAGAAAATAATTTAATGTGTACGGGCATTAAAAGTCATTTCAACATCTTCCACCTAAACAACACAACTTTATTGTGTATCATACACAAGGAGTAACCAAGGGAAATTACCATAGTTTTATTATACACACTCCATGGGAAATATTTCAAGAATGTACACTACTTCTAGATCATGAAAACACAAGAAAACAAAACTTTATATAATCAAATAGCTACAGTTATAATGTGGAACATTAATTAAGTACAAGAAAATAATGTATTAACATCCTTCACAATCTAGCATATTTGCTGGACATCACTGAAAGTTGTTATCAAGAGTCATTATTACATGCAACTGAAAAGGTTTAAGCACAACGGGCAGATAAGCATAACATCACAACATATTATTATATAAAAACCTACACTACCTTTAGATACTCAGTTAATAAATTAACTTGAGTAGGGAATTCAGATCTCAGAACGACATTCAACAGCTCACAGATGGTCTCAATATCTACACTCCTTTGCTTATCTTCTGAAAGTATTATTATTTACATTAGTTACATACAAGAACTCGAAAGGTAGAACAAGTAGTCTAAAATAAGTGAAATCCTTTTACCTGTCAGACAGTATTGAAATGCATAGGAATAAAAATCCTCAAAGCACTCTGGTACCATCACCTAAACAAGACACAAGAAATAAATACACCAAAATACTTTTTGAATGACAACCTTAATAAGAATACAAGAAAACTTCACTAAGAAACTTAAAGCAGAAAAATAAAATACCTCTTTCTTCAGTCCACCAACGACCTTTCGTAACTTTGGGAGTGTGTCGGCCCCTAAACATTTGAGCCCTTTTCGCCACTCATCCTATCAAGAATAGGAAAAAAATGATGACGATAACATGTCCAAAAACTAACATTATGGTGAAGAAATTCAAGCCGCCTATACTTATGATGACAAGAGTGTATAGCACCAGTATACGAAGATTTTGGTTTGAAGACCTTAGATGCCATCAATCTCTCTCTCTCTCTCTCTCACACACACACACACTCAGGCGCAATATACCCAAATGTGACAGGGTTTTCAACATTTAACAAATGAAAAATTATTAACTATATTGAGAATGACACTCAAAAAGGATCATATCTCAGACCATGATTCGGCCAAGTATTTGTATAAAAGAAAATTCCATTTACTGGGGAGAATTTAGTATTTCAGTAATCAACATGAATATAACAGATAGACCAGAGAAGTCCTTGACTACGAGCTGATAAGCCCAAATGGCATGGGCCCAAGTCTAGAAGATTTGAATGTAATGATGTTGTCAGAGGTTCAGTCCTTCACCAGGCCAATGAAAAAATGCACCACAAGAAACATCAACCTCAAACAAAAAAGCCCAGCTTCATTCCTCAACCCAGGTGTTCACACCTCCATTGTACCAAAAATAGAAAAAGAAGATAAAATACAGATAAGGTAAAAGAAAGACCAAAAGAAACTCTACAAGCAAAATCATCCAACTTCCAATCAAACATGGGCCTACAAGACCATTTGTGTAGTTCACATATATACATCCTCGCAAATTGAGCAATTTCCTTAGAGACAGGTTTCGTCGGGTAATATATCTTTCATGGGACATCAAGAAGCCAATTGCCACCACATACACCAAAATCTATCAATCCTGCAGTAATCCCGCCCTCTGCCCACCCCCGAACAAAATTCCCACACCACTGTTGTCAATAATATTTCTTATATCATGACCTCAATACAAAAAAGTTGAGCTACAGAGCCATACCATACTATTAACTCCCTTTAGCTCTTATTGAATTAAAAAGCCTACTCCAGACTGAAGGGCGGAGAAGAGACGAAGAAAAGACCAGCATCAGAGCATACTTGGAATTGACAGTGCCAACCTATCTATTTCACTAGTATTGATTCCATTATTAGCTACACACAAACTAAATAAACAAATAAGAGTTTTCTTTAAGTGAGAAGTTCCTTTTTTCTCCCAATGTGAGGTTCCTTTCTTCATCATTGCGAGTTCACACACACACACATATCTATATATAGAGAGAGAGAAAGGATAAATGCAAGTATATACATCAAACATTGAAATGTAGAAATACATCAATACATAAGTATTAAATGAAGGGTTACATCAAGAGAACAAATCCATGGTCAATACATGAGTATCGAAATGTCGTTCACTAATTTCAGCAGTGTGTAACTAAACTAAGATTGTAAAGCAATACTCTCTACCAACCTTGGAAAAATAACCTTGTTTTTCAGCTTTCATTTTCCTGACAAGATAAAAACATATTTTCATATAAGTCAAAAAAACAGTTATATACAGGAAAAGGAAAGATTAATCTAGTCCATTACTTACCAAGCAAGTATCAGCATTCTAACATCTGTATGATCCACATGCACATCTTTACAAAATGCCACAATCCCGTCTGGGCTGACCAACCAAACAAAAAGTATAGAGATTGCATCAAGACGAGTCACATAATCTTTAACGAAGAGGGGAAACAATCTTAAAACATAAAAGAGAAGCATTGAACTTAAACATGCATAATATGTTGAACACGTGTTTGTTAACTAAATTTATATAAAAAAAATGAGACCTAAGCCCTGTCTAATTCCTTACTTAAAAAGTGCATTGAAAAATAAATAAACCGCATGCTATGTAAATATAAGCTAAGTTCCAATTTAACTAAAGCATCATATATTCTAATCCTAAACCAGATCAAATAACAATTAAAGCATGCCACAATAATTTCAACATGCACGTACTTACTCAATCAAACCCAGTGACTTGTTTGCATACGATTCGAATAGGTTATCTATTCGATCAAATTGCTTTGTGGTTGATTTCTTTGGTTCTGAAATAATAACATGAAATGAAATCATTGTTATCAACAACTCAGCAAATTAGAGTCAGCATTAGATGGAAAAGGTAAAGATGAAAGGAAATATTTCGACATTAATTTGAAAAAACTAGAAACAATCATGCATAATTAAGGCTTACGGTTCAGGACAATACACATCGTGATATACTTCCAGAGTACTCTCTCATGCTGATACTATTCGAAAGAATAGCTCAGCAAAAACCAAATGATTTATTTTGAAATGCAAATAGTTATATTTTTTTTACACAAATCTAACCAAAAGGACACTAATTATTTTGTCTACTGGAATGCAGTTGCTTTCTTAATAACATCTTCGGTCTCACCACAATGGTAGTGCTTTTACCTCAGCATTTTAATAATGTCCCTCATAAATAGATCAATCAATCCTCATAAACTGTAGAAGTATTAAGCTAAAATTGCTCTCAGATTGTATTGGCTATAAACATGCCGGCTGTCTTGATAACTGGCATCATACTATTGTAGTAAGCTGCAACAGATAACAGAAAAGCAGCCTCCTAGAAGATATGTACTCTGGATTTTAAACCGCTATGACATGATTAACTATTTAATAACGAAACATACAACCTCTTATCAGCACAGGTGTGTTTTTTTTGAATTTATAGATACCACCATGTAAGATACAGATGCCGTTCAAGTTATGTGCTGGACAAGTACCATTCAAATTATGTGCTTGCATAACAGAAGGTAACCGGATACACACTAAAAGTAAACAAGGTATACTGCACATTGCAAATAATATAGATCATAATTGGGCACAGGGGGCATTCTAATAACAAATTTCCTGAGTATTTCACAAATAACATTACATGTAAATGATTCATAAACAGCCGAAAAAATCAGGCTTAACGAGTAATTGATAGGTAGCATTGCAAAAACAAGATAGACACCTAGCACCACCACCACCCTCTCTCTCCAAATTAACCCGTAAAAAAAATGAAAGCAAATAATCCAATATGCCGCACTGAATCTGATCAAATCTGTCCGAATTATTAAACCACAACACCAAAATCTTGAAATCTTAAAATCTTGTGTATTCATGCTTTGAATTTTGAAGCGTTTAAATCGAATATCGTACCCACAACTTTACAACAGGAAAACATGGTCCAATTACAAATACTTGACCTCGATCAGCACAGAGATCGATTAAATTTGCCAACTTTGGCACTTCGCCACAGAAAAACTCATTGCCCCACAAAAAAACAACCAAAAAAAAACAATTAAAATTTTCAATATTCATTGTTCTTTTAGTGAATATTGTGATTCGATTTTCGCGGGGTAGAACCAATCGGAAACGAGAAATAGAAGTACCGGTACGAAGAGAAGAATCAACATCAGAAGAAGTGATTGGTGGGGCCGCTTTTCTTTTGGGACGAGGCATCTTCACAAATTGTGCAATCAAACACTGTCAAATCTTTGAGAGACGCAATGGAATCGATTCGAAAAAAAAAATAGAGAAAGTAAACCCTATTCACGGAGGATGATGACGAACAAGAGAAACCAGCACAGATTCAAGGTTTAACCGAGGTTTTATAGCTTTGGAATTAGTGCTCCTTCCATCAATCTTTTTTTTTTTCCTTTGGTAATTAATTGTATGAACTTAATTATTAGATTGTGAGTTAATTAGAAATCACTTTGTCGTAACTTTTCTTCTAGTGATTGTTATAAAAGTTAACAAATGTACATATATATGAAATAAATAAAAAAATGCTTTATATCTTGAATTTAATTTGTATGCCAAGTATCTTACCGGAAAAAAGGTCTTTTGGTCTGGATTTTATTTAATTAATTTCAATTTGTTGTTGTGGTTATGAAAACTTGATACCAGAGTTGAGAGAAATTAAAAGGGGAGATGAACGAGTTGATACATGAGTGAGAAAAGTGGAGATGAAAATAACACAATTACGTTTAAAAAAAAAATTCAATTGTTACTTAGATAAAAAATAATAATAAATAAAATTTTAATACCAACTCAATTAAAAATATTCTATAAGTAATTAAAAGTTAATTAAATCTTTTTTAAAACAATCTTATTTATATAAAACATAATTTCCTATGTACTTTTGTTTTTTTAAGACATTCCGTCTATTTGAAGATTGATCCACTCTCTCAAAATTAAAAATGTCAATTTTCAAGTAGAAATGTCTTTTCCAAAAGATAATAAGTGTCATTAGATATTTATAATAATTTGTCATTCTATAAAAGACAATGAACTTCTAGTAAATGTGACTAATAGGTAAATATGGTCCATAGGTTAATGTGATCAATAGGTTGAAAAACAATGATTTGAATAAAATTGAGTTATTTTTATAAGTTTGATATGTTGATAAATACGCGGAACTAAAAATTCATTTTGAACAATTGAACCTTCTCAAATTGTTTCTTCCTAAGAACTAAAAAGATTTGTGCTAAAATAATAGATGCCAAGAAGAACAAGAGACCTTGAACACGTAATGGATCTTGAAGTACTATTTCCGCATCCCCTGACCAAATCCACCGACATTAGGATTACTTGTTAATGGCTGATCAAGTTTAATAGATTCGTCTTCTGAAACAAGAAGTTTTGGTCCTGGAGGTATAATATCAATCACTTCATGCTCATGTAATGCATCTACTATAGTGATTTCGTATTCCCCTTTTTCTTTTCGTATCTTATGAAAAACACAAAAGGTGAAGAGTGTGATCAAAATTGATATGAATTATAAGTTGAATCATATTTAATATTATATATATATATATATATATATATATATATATATATATGTGTGTTATTAGATTACATTATTGAAGTTCTAAAATAAAGTATATATAAGTAGATAATGTTGTATGGGTCAAAAAAACCTTTACCAAAATATGATCACTAAATTGAAGTGAAATACGAGACTATAGTCATAATAATAGCAAGCACATAAAGAGGGACAAGGTAATATAGTGTATGAAACCCTATAAAGTACGAGAAAAACTCAAAATTGTAACATGTTTCAAAAATAATATACAACTGTGTTAGTGAAAATTTCAAGAGATGTTGGCTTTGAAATATAATAAAAGTTTGATGATTATGCAAGTTCATTAAAACTATTTTATATCTTCAAATTATCTATTATATTTTGTATTAGTGTCATTTTCATTTTTATTCTCTTTAATCATTTCACCTGTCCAGGTGTAAAACATGTAAAGTATTATTCTTAAAAAATTGAAATATTTGATAAAATATAATATATTTTAATCAATATCAATGATTATCTCATGTATATAATAAATTCTCACTTCTAATGCATCTAAAAATAAAGAATTGATTTCCTTGTGTGTATAATAGTTTCTTTTGTACACATAATTGATTCTCATACTCATAATCAATTTTGTTTTCATATAATTGATTATCATCTCGGTTTAACTCTACACACCATAAACAAAATCAGTTTAGAAGAACAATTTTGTCTTTCATTCATGGTTAATTATATCTCTTTATACTTACTAGAGAAAAAAAAGCATCCATTCATCCATTCTTTGCATTTCTAGAGTCATTATAATCAAATAAATAAATATAAACAACTCACCTTCCTTCAAATCCATTTGCCTGAAAAGTACTCACTCATATATACAAACACAATATAAGTTTTTCTTGTATAACCCACAATTTGTAGAGATCGGGATAGGTAAAGTTGGTGTGCATACTCGTAACAAATTAATTTAGTATATTTTAATCTACAATTGTCCTTTTTTTTCTTTCCAATTTGATATTTGTTATTATTTCACTCTGTGCTTGTATTTCAAAGTTAATTGTGTTGCGCGCATTTTACATTAATCATCATATAATAATTGTTTATATAATAATTGTTTATTGCTTGAAAATGTGCAAAGTACTTTTAGACTTTTTTATTTAAAAATATGATTATTTTGAGAATAATAAAACCCTTTTAAGTTATCATATTTTTATTGCATTGTTTTTATTTTAAATTTTGTCATTCTTACTTTTCAAATGTATATAATAATAATAATAATAATAGAAAACATTATAATTCTGAAAAAGTGGAGGATAAAAATTACTCCATAGTTGAATTCAATGTTATTAAAATAGGAAAACAACAGTGACGTTTTCGAAGTCAAGACTCATTACTATATTTTTTTTCAGTAAATCAGACAATAATATCTTTCTAATTAGTTATATATTTATTTAATGAAGTTGTTAATATTATGTTTATATAACTTATTTAATTTACATGGCATGGTTAATTATATACTGATTGGACGTAAAAAAAATTTAAAACATAAAAAAAACACTATTGCTTTGATGTTTATATTTACTTTTTCTTTAAAATTTTGCTTATGCAAATTAGCCAATAAGTTTGCAATTCATACATTGTACTAAGAAAGTCAATAAAAGTAACCTGCCAACTCACCCAATTAACTTCTTGCAAGCCAAATACAAAGTGAACCGATCTCTAATGCCATTCCCACAAATAGTTGAACTTTACTATAAAAGAAAAAACCTTACAAGATTATTTTCATTTAAAAGAAATGAAAATACATGTATTATTTATCCTCATAATGTCAATTAGTATAATTTATATAACAATCATTATTTATAACAATGTATAAAGAGATTTTCTTTTTTGTGTCCACATTTCTAAATACCAATTTTATCCTTTAAAATATAATTATTTATTAATTTTTTAAAAATAGACGGTTACTTTTACCAGGTTTTTTAAAAAAATTGTCTATCTTTACTTATTATCTTTTTCTCTATTTACCAAAAGTTATTTTCTCATCTTTTTTGATATATTTCACTTTATTTTTAATTTTTAATTAATATAATTTTATTTTATATATTAACTTAAAAACATTATATTATTATCACATATTAATATAATATAACATATATTTAAAAAATGCGTACACACATCGCACCCGTGTGTACGCTAGTAGAAATTAACGAGGATATCATAGATAATAATTTATAATTAAATTTAAATAAGTTTTACTATCATAGAAGAACTTTAAAAAAGTATTTTAGAGTAATTGAAATATATTTTTGAGAGAAAAAAAGCTCACTCACAGGAAAAAATAAGGTAAACTAACGAGGTTTATGGGCCTAAGAGTTTGACAGATGGGCCATAGCCCATAAGTATTACAAGGGCAGAACCGGCCCAATCCACAGGACCGTGTGGTGACTCTGTAAAAGACTGGAACTGGCTAGGGTTTTCTTTAGTTTTCATAGAAGTGCAGCGGCTTGTTCTTGCGTTGGATCGTCCACAGCGAAAATGGTAAGAGTTGAATCCATGGTCGTTTGCGTTTGTGAATTGTTCTAAGTTTGTCGTTTTTGATATGAAGCTATTGATTTGATGTGTAGCCTTCCCACAAGACGTTCAGGATCAAGAAGAAGCTTGCCAAGAAGATGAGGCAGAACAGGCCCATCCCTTACTGGATCCGAATGAGGACCGACAACACTATCAGGTCAGTTTCCAACAACATCCTAGGGTTTTAAGGATTATGTTTCTTGATTCCGTGGATTCACACCCTGCCATTCTTTTCTCCTTTTTGTGTGTGTTTTCAGGTATAATGCTAAGCGCAGGCACTGGCGCCGGACCAAGCTCGGATTTTAAGGTGGATGGATGAACCTTGCGTTCTAGGTTTTTTAGTGCAATCCTTTATATCGAAACATTGTAGCTTTTGAGTGTTTTGTCCTCGGTTATTTCTCATCTTACAATTACTTATGATTTTTGCTATTAATGTGAAACTATGATGGATATTTTAGATTTTAATGTGTTGCCGTCTTTTCTCTTCATCTCTATTTCTTGCCATTCAAACGAGTGATGAAAACCTTGTTACCTGTTTCATGAAAATCTTGAAATATGCTTGATGCCAGGGGTCTGCTTAGTTGTCTAGTGAAGGGTTAAAACCTCAATTACCGCTGTTTTTTCAAGGAAAAACATGAAAAATTGGTTGGATTATTGATCGTTCATTGTATGCCACAATGACAGAATCTAGGAGGCTGTTCATTTTGTCTGAAGGGTCTGTTGGAGTTATTGTGAAAGTAATGATTCATGACACCTCTGTTACAAATGTAAACACCTCATTAGCATTCTTAAATTCCTCTCCCTTTCTCCCTTCTTGTTACGTTATGTTAACTCTCTCTCTCTCTATATATATATATATATATTCTTTCTTAGGAGAATATGGAGCAATAGATATCCATGGATATTATTTTTGTAAAAGTTAACTGCGTGATTGTATTGAAAGCACTGGTGAGATGGTTTGGAATAATTCATTCGGGGAGTGGTCAAACGGCTTACCTTATAGAAACCGTTGTGTTTGATTGTTTAAGGAATGCAGTCATTCGAGTATAGTTGATGATGACAGGAATAAAGTGTTTTTTTTTTCTTTAGGGACACTGATAATTTGTTGGAATGCACTTGAAAATAAAGTAACATTTTTTCCAAGAGGAAAGGGATGGAAGCTGAAGTTGCTTCCATCAGGTGGACGTGGGTTTTCCATCAGAACATGGGAACCAAGTCTGATTATCAGGAATTGGAATAATCCAGTTTTTAAAGATTTTCTGTTTCAAATTTTAGATTAGTATAAATATCTGAACATTAGTGTAGAATGTTATGTTTTAATGTCAGGATACTACTGGTATTGGTATTTGAACACTTCTACTTAGTACATTCATGTTAAAAAAGTTCTACATACAAAATCTACTCCAATGGATCATGTTTCTTAGGGTGCATTAGAGGGTGAACTGGTTGAGAATGTAGAAGTGACAACGTCAAATCTTGTTCTTTACGTTGTAATGCTAGAACTAACGATGTGTTTGGGGGGATCACGAAATCGTTAGAATTGACGTCTAATCTCTTAGAGGAAGAAACTACCACATGATTGCGCCTTTGCCAAGCCAGTGTTTCTATGCATAATTTCATAGAAAACACAACAGTTGTAACATGTTTCAATGGGATCTTCAAGTCCGAAGTATTTGCTTTAAAGCGTAAACCAACCTATTTATAAGTTTAGTGGACTAGTTTTACATTAAAAGAATTGAATCGTAATGTAAAAAAAAATAAAAATCAAACTACTATTTTACCGACCAAGCTATTTTGCTCAGTTTCTGCGCCTCTCTTTGTTTGTCAATTTGTAAAAAAAAAATCCATTTTTATCAGTGCAAACACTTTTGGACTTTCAATCAATTTGTTAGCATTTCTCTCTCGTAGTTTTCCTATGTTTGAGTATTTTTCAATGAAATCAAAATACATAGATTCATCACGGAGCTAATTAAAGGAGACAACAAATACGATTTTCAAAATCTTAATTTTACTTAGTCTTGTAGATCCATCTGGGAGCAAATATTGCGGCAAAGATCTCAAATCAACATTTTTCTGGAATATCTATAATAGAATATCAATAAAACATTAGGGGGAAAAACACAGGTATCTTACTAGTATTACTAATCATATTCTAACATTAAGATTGATAAGAGTCAATGATTTTCTTTACCGTGGTGACAATAACTTTAAAAAGAAAAAGAAAAATATTGCATTACTTACTAAAAAATTATTGTAAAACAAAATTATGTAGAATATTGACACTAATTTACCTAACTCAAATTTCTTGAGCGTTTTATAGTTCATATTAAAAATTGAGAAATGTATTCCTTTCAACTAATTGTATTTACAGACTAATACTTCATTTGTAATGTTTTTTTATGTTGATCGAAGTTAATTTTTTTACCAATATAAAATTGGGTTTTTGGCAATGTTTATTGCACTTTTAATGATTAAAATATATAAGGATTTTTTTTTATATTAAGTAAATTTTTTTTATCAATTATATAAAAAAGTATATTGATTAGTGTGAATTGAAATAATTGTGGTAAAATATTAGAAAAAGTAACATAAAGCAAAATTAATAATATAAGAAGTCTATGTACAAAAATGTTAACTTTAACATTTAATATTTAACGTTTCAATATTTTAATCCCTTCTAAGTACGTTACTTGATGCTTATCATTCCTTGTTACTTGATGCTTATCATTCCTTTGGAAGAGTTCACATGATTAACAAATTAAATGAGTCTTAAAAATGAAACTTACACATGCTTTGTGAAACTCCTGTGTTCCTATCCCACCCCTCAATAGTCTCACATTTTTTAGAAGTTGAGACCTAAAATGATTTAAATATCCCTTTTTCCTTTTGTGCTCCTAAAACGGTTTAAATACTCTTTCTTACTTTCGTCATTTGAGATGTCTTTTAAGGACAAAACCATGACGAAATTGATGCTCCAAAGCGGACAATACATCAAATGAGGGGTGATTGATCCTAATGATATGTTATGGGATTGAAATATTGGCATCCATCGTGAGGCCGATAAAGAAGTTCTACATGTGAACCATTGGTTCCTTAAGCCCTCAATTGGGGATGATCCGCTCATTCTCCTTAGACATTGATTGGGGACAATACTTCAAATGAAGGATGATTGACCCTAATGATGTCATGGAATTGAAACATTGGCGTCCACCGTGAGGTCGATAAAGAGGTTCTACATGCGAACCATTGGTTCCTTAAGCCCTCAATTGAGGATGATCCGCTCATTCTTCTTGGACCTCGATTGTGGACTTAATGTTCTTACCACACTCAATAGTCTCACATTGTTCAGAAGTTGTGACCTAAGGCAGTTTAAATACCCCTTCCTCCTTTCATTTGTTAAGATGTTTTCTAAAGATAAAACCATGACAAAGCCACGCTCCAAAGTGGATAATACTTTGGATGTATGATTGTTTTTTCCTTGACCTTAACAGTATCCTGAGATCATACATTCAACTTTCAATGTTTTTTCTTGAGATTTCAAACCCATTATGGCTTTAATGAATATTCATATCAACGATAGAAAATGAATAAATCAGCATTATTAGAAATATATTGACAAGCTTAAATAAAAATAAACAATCTCGATTAAGCCGATATTTTTTATTTATTAAATATGATCTGAAATTAATTTTTTTATAATTAATTGTAATTGATAGATTCCTTTAAATAATGAAATAAAAGTTTAATAAAGTTAAATTATTTATTCAAATAAAATTGCGAATCGAAAGTATTTTAGGTTGACTGTATTTTGATTCCTTTTAGATGTATGAAAGTGTGATCCAAATAGATTTATAGTTTCCAAATTTCAATAAATATTTTAAGATATGTATACTGACTTAAAAATGAGTGAAAGTATAACAGCTTACAACTATTTTTAGAACGAATATCCACTCTTTAATATAGTAGTGACACTACAAGAAGTTATACCCTAATCAAGTAATTTTTTTTTCATATACAGGAACGAACCAGTCAAATTTTATTTCGAACCGTTCGTTAATATCATACATTCGGAAAGTAGAACTCAAAGTTAAGAGTATTTTGGATACATCTTCTTGTCTAACTTTTTAAAATATTTTTTAAGAATAAAATTATTAGAGTTTTAAGTTTCAAAATCAATGGTATCTTTAATCAACTAATAATATTATTTCAAGAGACCCACGTTTTTAAAACACAAATAATCATAATTGTTGTAACCACTGTACAACCTGTGAAAATCATAACTGTAATGTCGAACTGAACTTCAACACAAGTTCAATGGTTTTTCATTGATTTCCCGAATTAGACTCATAATAAAACATTAACAAAAAAAAAAAAAACTGATATTGTAACAAAGAAACTGAAGTGGTGTGAGTTTGCAGCAAATATGCAGTTCACATTCGAGAAACATTCCGTAAGAATAGGAAGTTTGTGGTGGAAAACAAAAGCAAGCATGCATTGCCTATTTTGTCGCAAAATTTATCACTATAAAGCCTGGGAAAACCTTGAACAACCTAACTGTCCCTTTCCACAATAATTTTCTTCTCATTTTTACACCCTTTTGGCATGGTATTCCAGGCCTAAAGGGAGTGAGCTCTAGGAGCTCCTATATTAGAGGAGATAATAAACCATTAAAACCTAAAAATTAATAAAAAAAACATTAATTAGGTAGGAAAGGGACACGTTCATCTTTATTACAACATGTCCTCCGACATTTCGTTTGAAGACCTCAAAAACGAGAATGTGGATCTTGTAAGAAACAAAAACTGTGACCATGATGCTTTGAATCTCAGATATGATCCTTTTCTGTGAGATGACTTTTGTGTATGCGTGTGCATGCAGGAACACATTCCTGTTGAAGAGGTCTTCAAGCTACTGAAATGTACCAAAGATGGTCTCACATCTGCTGAAGGAGAAAAAAGGCTTCAAATATTTGGTCCCAACAAGCTAGAGGAGAAAACAGATAGCAAGTTTCTTAAGTTCTTGGGTTTTATGTGGAATCCACTTTCATGGGTCATGGAAGCTGCTGCTGTCATGGCCATTGCATTGGCCAATGGAGGGGTAATCACAACACAAACCTTTTGTATCTTTTTGTCTCTGTTCTTGTGTTCATTTTTGGCAGTTTCTTTGTGAACTCACCAGGACAAGCCACCGGATTGGCAAGATTTCGTTGGTATTGTGGTGTTGCTGCTCATCAATTCAACCATTAGTTTCATTGAGGAGAACAACGCAGGCAATGCTGCAGCAGCTTTAATGGCTGGTCTTGCACCCAAAACAAAGGTGACAGCATTTGTTCATCCATTTTCATGCACAGAGTTTATTCTAAAGAATTAAGGATTTTGGAACAATCATTGAAAACCTCTCTCTTTCTCTCTTGGTGTGACCAATCTCATTCAATCGCGTTACTATGACAACTCTCATATAAATTTCACATTCAGAACCTAAAGGAAGGAAGCATTTTGTACACAGGTGTTGAGGGATGGAAAATGGAGTGAAGAGGAAGCTGCAATATTGGTGCCAGGAGATTTGATCAGCATCAAGTTGGGGGATATTGTCCCAGCAGATGCCCGTCTTTTGGAGGGAGATCCCCTTAAGATTGACCAATCTGCCCTCACCGGTGAGTCCTTGCCCGTCACCAAGAACCCTGGTAGTGAGGTCTTCTCTGGTTCCACCTGCAAACAAGGTGAGATAGAAGCTGTTGTCATTGCCACCGGTGTTCACACCTTCTTCGGCAAGGCTGCACATCTTGTGGACAGCACCAACAATGTTGGTCACTTCCAGAAGGTATATGTTTTTTTTACAAATTACTAAGTTCTTGTTTCTTAATTGATTTCTTTGTTTGACAACTTTGGACTAATGTATGGATATTGGATTGGCTTCTACCAGGTGTTGACTGCCATTGGAAACTTCTGTATCTGCTCAATTGCTGTGGGAATGTTGATTGAGATTATTGTGATGTTTCCCATCCAGGAAAGGGCTTACAGAGATGGCATTGATAATTTGTTGGTTCTTCTCATCGGAGGTATCCCAATTGCCATGCCAACGGTCTTGTCTGTCACCATGGCTATCGGCTCTCACCGTTTGTCTGAGCAAGGAGCCATCACCAAGAGGATGACAGCCATTGAAGAAATGGCTGGCATGGATGTTCTCTGCAGTGACAAGACCGGAACTCTCACTCTTAACAAGCTCACTGTGGACAAGAACTTGATTGAGGTGAACGACCAATGTGATAATGAATCCTTGCATTTGCACCAAAAGCTTCAAATTTTATGTTAATTAAGGTTGCTTGTGAATGTAGGTGTTCCCCACTGACATGGACAAGGATACCCTTGTCTTGTATGCTGCCAGGGCTTCTAGGACTGAAAATCAGGATGCCATTGATGCTTCAATCGTTGGAATGTTGAGTGATCCCAAGGAGGTGCTTATTGAGTTTCAAATTGATGTTTTTTATGAACATTCATGGAAATTGGCTTATTATTGTCACTGCTCTCTTTTGTGGCATCTCAGGCAAGAGCAGGAATCAATGAGGTGCATTTCTTGCCCTTCAATCCAGTGGACAAGCGCACAGCAATCACTTACATTGATGCCCAAGGCAGTTGGCACAGAAGCAGCAAGGGTGCTCCTGAGCAAGTGAGGGATTCACCATTACTTTTCTTGTGCTTCAGAACCATGAAATAACTTTTCTTATAGAACATAACATATATGAACCTACTGATATTTGACTGACCAAATTTATGTATGTCAGATTATTGAGCTCTGTGGACTCAAGGGAGAGATTTTGCAAAAGGCTCATAAAGTCATTGATGAGTATGCTAACCGTGGTCTGCGTTCATTGGGTGTTTCACGCCAGGTGAATAAAGTGCATAAAAATATTACATGCCATGAATTCACTGTTAAAAAACAAAATGATCATTTAAAACAACCACTAGGAAATTCCCTAAAAACTCTTGTACATGGTTTTTAGACTGTTTCGGAAAAGAGCAAGGAGAGTGAAGGAGAACCCTGGGAGTTCTTGGGTCTCTTGCCCCTCTTTGACCCTCCAAGGCATGATAGTGCTGAGACTATTCGACGTGCTCTTGACCTTGGAGTCAATGTCAAGATGATCACCGGTGATCAACTTGCCATTGGAAAAGAAACCGGTCGCAGGCTTGGAATGGGCACCAACATGTACCCTTCGTCCTCTCTTCTTGGTGACAGCAAGGACCCAACCATTGCATCAATCCCGATTGATGAACTCATTGAGAAGGCTGATGGATTTGCCGGAGTCTTTCCTGGTAATGTTACTCTAACATCCTAGTTCATGTTAATCTAACAAAAACCACAGAATAACAAAATCTATGATTAATATCATCATAAAGAACATCATTGAAACAAAGTGGAATGGTGTCATGTGATCCATGTAACCAAGCTCCCCTTTGTTGTTGTATGGTTGCATGAGTAAACTCTAATTAAATACTAGAAGGAAACAACAACAAACTGGTTTTCTTGTGTCATGCAGAGCACAAGTATGAGATTGTGAAGAGATTGCAAGATAGAAAGCATATCTGTGGAATGACTGGTGATGGTGTGAATGATGCCCCAGCACTGAAGAAGGCAGACATTGGTATCGCTGTTGCTGATGCCACTGATGCAGCGAGAAGTGCCTCAGACATTGTCCTGACCGAGCCAGGACTCAGTGTGATCGTGAGTGCTGTTTTGACAAGCCGAGCCATCTTCCAGAGGATGAAGAATTACACAATCTACGCTGTTTCCATCACCATCCGTATTGTGTTTGGATTCATGCTCGTTGCTCTGATATGGAAATTCGACTTCTCCCCTTTCATGGTCCTTGTTATCGCCATCTTGAACGATGGAACCATCATGACCATTTCCAAGGATAGAGTGAAGCCTTCTCCTCTTCCTGACTCATGGAAGCTGAAAGAAATCTTCGCCACTGGTATTGTTCTTGGAGCATACATGGCCGTCATCACTGTTGTCTTCTTCTTTTTGGTTCATGACACTGATTTCTTCACTGTAAGTGCTATTCTCTATTCAAATAATAGACAACTTATCACATATTGCTCTGACATGACATGCCATGATGTTTTTTTCCCTTCAGAGAACCTTCGGTGTGAAGCCAATTGCAGACAGTGAGGAGCAGCTTAACTCAGCCCTTTACCTTCAAGTGAGTATCATTAGTCAAGCACTCATCTTTGTCACCAGGTCAAGGAGTTGGTCTTATGTTGAACTCCCTGGAATTTTTCTTATCACAGCCTTCTTTGCTGCTCAATTGGTAAGTTATAGCTTTCTGACCCTAAGCTTTTCTCAACTCTACATACTTTCTTCGTGTCGAGATATATACATATTGTGCGTGAGATTATATATTAATAGGTGTTCAATAATAAATGGAACAATATGTCCAATAAATAACAAATCTCGTTAGGATATTCTAAATTACGATTTTCATATCATGTTAAGAAGTGAACTTTAAACCTAATTCAACCTCACAAAACGTCTGACTTGTGAGGTGAAATTTGCACTCAATTATGTACTTTAAATCGATCATATATCTAGTCGATACGAGACTTCTAACAGAAACCGATCATCAACGAAGAAATAAGAAAAAAGTAGTTCCATCATAGTGTATCTAATTAAAAGTTATATAAATAGTTATTTGTGATCTGGGAACTGGTGAATCAGGTGGCAACTGTGATTGCTGTGTATGCACACTGGGACTTTGCGAGGATCAATGGAATTGGTTGGGGATGGGCAGGAGCAATCTGGGTCTTCAGCATTTTTACTTACATTCCTCTTGACATCCTTAAGTTCATCATTCGTTTGGCACTGTCAGGCAAGGCTTGGGACAACATGCTTGAGAACAAGGTCTAGCCAGAAACATTTGCATTTTACAAACTTGTCACTTCATTCGTTGTTGTTTCTCTCTTCATTTCAATGCTCGTGTTGGTGCAGACTGCTTTCACTACCAAAAAGGACTACGGAAAGGGAGAAAGGGAAGCTCAATGGGCCATGGCTCAGCGCACACTTCATGGTCTCCAAGTAGGAGAAACCATGGTCAACCACGAGCAGTCTGAAATAGCAGAGCAGGCTAGAAGACGTGCTGAGGCTGCCAGGTTCAGTTCCTCCCAAACTTAATGCATGCATCTCAATGATTCCGTGGGCATGTACTAGGAAAATAACATAGCCTCTTTTTTCTGAATTTCAACATACATACGCAGTGTAGTGTTATATGATGTGCTTAATTTGAGGTGTCAAAATTTGCAGGTTGAAGGAGCTCCACACACTCAAGGGACATGTTGAATCAGTGGTGAAGTTGAAGGGTCTTGATATTGATACCATTCAGCAACACTACACTCTCTGAAAGAATCTTAAGGAACAAAAATTCGATGAAAATGGGATCAAAACTTCTTAGAGCATATAAACAAAACCATGTATCTTGGGTTTATACTTTCACTATGTATATTATGTTTGTATGCTCGCTCTTTGCTACAACTGAGACTTGACTAATATGTACGGAGGCATGTTGAATTTTTTTATTCTAATAAAATAATAAAACAAATATTATTAAAAGTGTTGCAGGTGTTTGGTGTCTTTTACTATATAATCGTTTTCGAAATTGAAGTAATAGTTGTTGTTTGTTCGTAAATTATGCTTTACCTAGGCGTATGATGGACTCGTTACACCCATCATATAAACTTTTATATTGGTTATAATTTTCTTTTTAAATTTATTTGCTACGAATATAAACACTTTATATTTATTGACCGTCATATCATAATACTACACTTTGAATAACTTTTTAGATGTATTTGATATAAATCCTAATTTAGATAAGTGATAAGTTAATTGTTTTTCTATGGTTGGAACCAAGCGATCTCAAGAACCTTCAGCCTTCTTTCTCCATGTCTCCTTTTCTTATTATTGACACTGATCCACCGCCGGGAGTGAGGTACCTGTAAGCACTCTAATGCTTAAGTCAGAAATAACCCAATATTCTCTATGTACTATATGAGTTCAAGATTAGATACCCCTCTCAGTCATTGAATCGTCTCTTATATTATCTGGCATCACCCCCGACTTTATTACCTATAAGGCGGTTTTCTTCTTTCATTAAGCAATAAGGAATCTATTGAATGTCGTAACTGCCCCAGACCTTAACGGTAACATTTCCAAATTCCCATTGATGTTGAGCCTTTGAATTCCTGGACCTGTATGTTATCTCTGCCATTACTGGAAAGATCTGCCCCTCTGTGTTGCCAATCCATCATGTACCAGGCCCCTTTGGCCGAGATGTACCAAGCTCCTTAGGTCGAGATGTACTCGGCCCTTTAGGCCAGGATGTGCCTGTTGCCTTGTTAGGCCATGGAACGCACATTGTCCACAGTGGCCGAGGTGTACATGGATACTGGGTCGAGGTGTACACGAACACTGGGCCGGGTATACACATCCATCCATACCAAGCTGGGTCTATCCTCTTCTCTCCCTATCTTCCTTTGATAACTGCACCTTAACTTGAACAACATCTCTCCCGTTGTGCAAGTGTCCGGATACATCCCTCCCACGCTTCCCTACTGTACTAATTAGTGGGACATACATGGACACCCTAGACATTAATCATGCTTCATTAATTGATTTTGTGAGTATCATTGGATTCGATGATGTTTTTTCAAACTAATGAATTTTCAAATTTATCATATGTAATTACATGAACTCTATAAGTTGTTTTTCATTTTTTTAATTATTGGATTGCAATGAAATTTCTCATAGTTGAGATAAATGTATTTTTCAAACTAATGAATTTTCAAATTTATCATATGTAATTACATGAACTCTATAAGTTGTTTTTCATTTTTTTAATTATTGGATTGTCATGAAATTTCTCATAGTTGAGATAAATGTATTTTTTTCATTTTTATTACAAGTTTTCCTTTTTAAAATATAATCAATTATATTACTCTTTATTATTATTTTTTTAATATAAAATTATCACATATCTTCAGAAATCATAATTGTCACATTATAAAGCTAGGATTGTCAAAACGGGTCAGCCTGACCCGTTTTGATCTTGCTTGATTTTGACCCGTTTTAAACAGATCGGACCGGACTGGCCCGCTAGGATAAAACAGGTTGGATTTTTGGATCCGACCCACGGGCTGGGCCGCCAGTTTTTTCCCAAATGTTTAATTTGAGGTCCAAAATTAGATTTGAATTTTTTTCATTCCAGATTGAGTTCAGTGAACATTGTCCCAATGTTATATTACGAAAAAAAAAAAATTCTCCTTCAATGAAGAATACAACAATGATCTATTAAACAGGAAAAAAAAAAAAAAAAGATCACAACACAAACAACGTTGCAATATATATCTGGTTCAGTCCAGGCAATGATGATGAGGTATGGGGTGTTCACGAAGCCAAGCAAATCTTCCTAAAACAAGTTCATATTCAATAACTAAGCATGAACATAAATCTACCACTAGTGACTATAATAGTCAAGGTCTGCATTAGTACAATAGTCCATGCACCGTGATTTAATGTAACCTAAAAATGAGGAGCATCATCAAAGTCCAAACAAATTGAAAATATTAAAAACACAGATAAATGATATGATGTTTTGCTCTCTGCAGGTCATCAAGGTCAATATAACATCAACAACATAACTGCAGAAATAAAATATGATGTTAGCTTAAAGTGTAAACTTATAACAAGGAACAACAGTCCAATTATACAATTGCAATTCTTATATTCTTATTCCAGGTTTATTAAGCGTGATTACTACTATATTTACTTGGTTTAAAAGATTATTTTTCGTAGAGAAGTGTAATTAAGAATGACAGTTTGAATTTTTAAAAGATTGCTGCTAAATCCAAAACTATTGGACTATTACAACAAAACTCATACCACTTTGATTAAATAAGCAAAATTATATAAATTCAAAACTTTATAAAATTTATCATACAGTCGAAGACACAAAATCTATAAATTTCATATTAATTTGGGAAAATATAATTAAAGTTTATACCAATTTCATAAAATATTTCTTAAAATTATAATTACGATTCATACTAATTTAGAAAAAAATTTATTTGGAAGAAAAATCGTAATATAAATATCATAAATCTAACACATATAAATTATGATAGAATATTGACTTCTTGATCCGTAAGAGACCATATATGTACTTTAATTTCTTAGTTTTTTAATTTATCTATTTGACTTTTTTCTCTCCTCACACTCTTTCAACAATTCAACCATGACTTACAATAAAATAACTTTATGAATTGAGATGGAACCATAATTTTCTTAATAACCAAGGTCTCGAAATCTTTATTTTATTTTTACTTTACTTGTTAATATAATTTTTCATATTACTTTTCATGATATATACTGGATATAAATAATATAATAATATATATATTTTTAAAATAACTCTATAGGATCATAACTATGTTTAGTCCCTTAGACGAAGTTGTTGGGATTTGAAGAACATCAAACCTTTCTTAAAGGTATATTCTCATGCGAAGAAATAGTGTAGTAGTAGAATGGAGAGCGATGAATAGGGAGAGAAACAATTATTGTTTTTTGGGGAAAGGAAGCGACGAAAAGGCGAATAATTGCGAGATTACTACATAAATCGATCTCTTTTTTTTGAAGAGATTTGAGGGATAAATATGGCAAATTACCATAGTATCCTTATTGTCCATGTTATTATATGTGAAAAAAATCACGTCGCTACTGCACTCATAGGCATGGGCTCGAGGTCTGCGAACAAGATTCCTAATGCACACATTTGTATTCGGTTCCAGCTTTCCACTTACCACATTTGTATCCGGTTACATATGGTTCAATATCCGGATACATGTTACTTGTATCCGATTCCACACTACATTTGTATACAATGTTTATTTTTTTCTAAATTAAATATTAAATTTTCTAATTCAAATATATTTTAATATATTTTTTTTCAATTCATAAATATTTATAATATTTTTATTTATGATAATAATATATGAAAAATTAATTGCAATTTATCTAAATATCATTTAACTATACCTTTTTAACACCACAATTAGGTTGTTCTACATTTTTATTTATTAAATTTAATTTTTTTAGTCACATTAGTCAAATCCTTCACAAACTTTCACAAAAATTATTCTTAAATCAACTCCACTATCACCTCCAAATCCATAAAAAAGAACAACATAAATATCACCTTCTAATCAACCCAAATTAATTATCTCTCTCTCCCTCAAATTATCACCCTGGAACACTCTCCTCTCCTTTTTTTTTTTTTACTCTCTAAATTTTCTTTTCTTGTTTTAATATAATAATAGTTAAATTTTATGGTAATGTAGTACACTCATGAGTGGTGTTTATAACATTGTGATATTCTACTAAAAAAATAAAAATCGTTACGCTAACAGACAATTATTTTTACTAACTCTATTATTAAAATAAACACATATAGAAAGGTATAAAAAAAAAAATTTATTATTTAATTTAAAAATTACAAATATATTTTACGGGAAAAAAGTTTTATTAAGAAAATCACAATAAAAGTAAATATTGATCAATGCTCAGTTAATAAAATTAAATGAGTCAAATGTTTTTTTTAGTTAATTGTAGAGATTTAAGAAATAGTTAATTAAGAATTTGTTGACTCCGATTTCATATTTGAATAAATACTTAGGAAAAACTTATTTCCCCTTAGAGATTTTAAAGTACCTTTTTAGTAAAATTGGTAAGAAATTCTAAGAAAACCATTTAGGAAATCAAAATAAGATTAATCATAAAAATATTACTCTAAAATATGAAATAGCAATAAAAAGTCATATATTCTAAAAATAAGAATCACACGGGCGTCTTATTATAATAAAACTAATATCGTGAAAAATATTTAAAAAGATAATAATTAAAGAAATATATTTTTTAAAATTTGATAATAAAACTAATATCGTGAAAAATATTTAAAAAGATAATAATTAAAGAAATATATTTTTTAAAATTTGATAATAAAACTAATATCGTGAAAAATATTTTAAAAGATAATAATTAAAGAAATATATATTTTAAAATTTGATAATAAAACTAATATCGTGAAAAATATTTAAAAAGATAATAATTAAAGAAATATATTTTTTAAAATTTGATAATAAAACTAATATCGTGAAAAATATTTAAAAAGATAATAATTAAAGAAATATATTTTTTAAAATTTGATAATATTATTACGAAAATATTTATTTACATAAAAATATATTAAAATTGTATATAATGCGTACAATTTAAAATGTTAGAAATCGAATTCAAGATTAAAGCAATCTTAAAATTTCAATTGTTTTCGCTAGAAAAGATAACGAATTATCTCAATAAAATCATGTTAATATTTATAAGAAGTTTTTAAATATCATAAATATTTTTAAAATAATAAGTAAAATATTATTTTTCGCTGATAAAAAAAATTAAAATGTTTTGCTCCTTTTATAAATCGGTTAACAGCTATTTATTAACCCCAAAAGATAAGATAAGAACGAAAATGTTATCATAACCGTGTAATTTTCCTTCCACCGCGTAATTCAGCGGTCAATCTCGACTCTCCCTTTCTATCTATATATATATATCCCACTGCGTTCGTGGCTATTCCAGTGCCAAATTTCTTTCTCGCGTTTTCTGTCTGACGTGGTTTCCTTTTTGATCAAAGTTTTGTCGGGTTTTAGGATCCATCAAACTTGTGGTTTCCTTTTTGATCAAAGTTTTGTCGGGTTTTGCGAATTTACGATCCATCAAAATTGTGGTTCCCTTCTTGATCAAAGTTTTGTCGGAGTTTTGCGAATTTACGATCGAGAGATTGTGGTTCCTATGATCAAAGTTTTGTCGGGTTTTGCGATCGATCAAGATTGTGGTTCCCTCCTTGATTAAAGTTTAGTCGGGGTTCTGCGAATTTACGATCGATCAATATTGTGGTTCCCTTCTTGATCAAAGTTTGATCAAAGTTTTGTCAGGATTTTGCGAATTTATGATCGATCAAGATTGTGGTTCCCTTCTTGATCAAAGTTTTGTCGGGATTTTGCGAATTTACGATCGATCAAGATTGTGGTTCCCTTCTGGGGTTTTGCGATCGATCAAGATTGTGGTTCCCTTCTTGATCAAAGTTTTACCGAGGTTTTGTGAATTTACGATAAATTAAGATCGTGGTTCCCTTCTTGATCAAAAGTTTTGCTGGTCTGTATTTGTGACTTTAAATATTGTGATCATCGAGCCTGTTATCCTGTTATCGGAATTTTTCCAATGGTTTCTTAATTCTTGATTTTGTTTATCCATCTTATTGTCTAGTTCCTTCATTTTCTACTCAGATTGATTATATTTTTCTTGAATTCATGGGTTTTTCAGAGAAACTAAGAAATAAAATGGGTGCAAGGTGTGCAAAGAGTGGGTGATTGTCAGATTTTGGAAACTGTGGATGGAGATCCGGTGAAACCTTAGGTCTCATTATCTTTGCATTCATTATTTTCTTTGTTGTTGTTCTTGATATAAACTTGGGGAGAGGGATATGTTATAAATATGAACTATATGAGTGAGAGACTTTGACATGTGTGTTCTTCCGCTGTTCACTTATTTTATGTTGATTGTCTTCTTCTAGTCGTGTTGCAGCAATGAGGATGTCTGTTGGATCTTGGAGGCAAAAGCTGTAAATTTTTGAACTTGCTACAAAGCTTTATGTTTGATTATATTTCCATTTATAGTCTATTGTGTTGTTTAGACTTTTGACTCTTTTGATTTGATTATCTGCTATTCTGTTTTGTAGAGAAGACTTACTGTGAATGTATGTCGGGTCATTGACACTATGACGGCAGATTATTGGACTTAATGGGTTACCTTGTTTCTTATAAATCCAAGAGTTGGTTGAAACGATTGCATTCATCCCCTTTTAGCATACGCTACTTAGCCTTTAAGATTTCTTTTGCTGATTGCGTATCAAAAATCTTCAGTTAGGAATGGTTTACGACATGGAACCTAATATCTGAGTTTGCTCTCTATATTATTTCTCTACATTGGTATTTTGGATTTGTTTCTTGTACTGTTAGCCTATATTTAGCAATTATGTCTCCCTTGGTTTTTGAATTACCGAACTGCATGACTTTTAAGCATGTGAGGATTGAACAACAAAGTGTTAGGAATGGCTATGAACTCGTAATAACCTAATTTCTTAGCTTTTGAAATGTCGGCATTTGATCACAAACATTGGCATTCAACTACCATTTGTTTCTCTACAGAGGTGTTTCTATTATGCAATTGAAGTGGGGTTTGTTGTTGAAGAACTGGTCATCTTCTGTTTTTACTTTTCCTTGGTCTACGATGAGCTCATTTCACCTTTTTTTGTGCTTGGTTTGGTTCTCACAGTGAACTCAAGTGTGGTCGTTTGTGGAAGAAATTAGCTATCCTATAAAATGGTTTGGTGATTTTGTATTGATTTGGGTGAAGTAAATGGTGTGGTCATTCAATTGATATGGTCAGATTTTATTGTTAAAGAGAGTTTAGTACGACTCGCATTCTTATTCTTGCATATTATTTGCACTCTTCGGTACTCCAAGATCACAGCTCTATTTACTTCCTTGAGGTTGGGGTCTCACAATTTGTGATAGGATGTGGGAACCAGATGCTATCTTGTTGCAGACTATTTTACTCAATCTTAGTCCCTTGCTGATTATGTTGAATCTGAAAACTTTTGCTAATACATGTGTGGGCACAGGTTTTGGAAGCTGTGAATGAAGATCCAGGCAAACTTTAGGTTTTAAATTATCTTTGTGTTCATTATTTTCTCTGAAGTTATTCTTCTGTCTACTTTGGTGAAGTGGTGACAGGCACTATATGAGTACAAGAGGCATTGGCATTTGTATTTTTTGGCCTTTAACTCGTTTTCAGTGATGACTAGACTTCAATAGAGGTAGATTTTGGTTTGGAACAACTAATCTCTCTTAATGGTTGAATAGTGGGAAGGTGTATGATTGTGTGTCTCGTATTGTTGCGTTTCCATTCACTAATTTTCTTATGCGCTTGATCTGGAATGGTTGTAGCCTCTCTTATTGGTTGTAGGAAGGTACTTGATCTCTAAACATTATGATCATCAAGCACAATGAAGTGTGGTGTAGATGTGCAAATTATGCGTCGAAGTTCTGTGATATGTGAAGCTAAAGGTTTTATTTACCATCACTTTGCTGTGCTCTTCTGATTCAATTTTTACCTTGCCAATCTTGTTAGTTTGATTCTGATCTCGGTTGTGTTGATGGTGGTATGTCGACAGTGTGGGAGTTGGTCACGGGCACCTCAAACTGACATTTGAGGAGGATTTGTTTGCTATGTTTTTTTGAATGGAATTGTGGGATGAGTATTATTGACAAGTTTTGTTGGGCTTATGTTGATAAAGATATTTGTTCCAAAATCGAAAAGAGCGATTCGGCAAAAAAAGAGAGTATTTACTTGTTTTCTTGGTATATATTTGTACATATGATTTCGCTTGATAATCCAATGAATCTCTATTGTTTGACCAAAAGACTTTTTTGATGGAGCAATGTCAAGTATATGTAGAACCCCGTAGATCTCGTTTGATTTGATGGTTTCCTCAATTCTCAATTGTTTTGGCAGAAGTTCTGAGAAGAGTCAGAAGTCTTATGGGTTTTTTGAATTAGTGTACGTACTAGTTTGAAATATGTGCTGCGATTGGGGTTTGCTAAACATCACAGCCCCTTTTGGGTTGTGTTCTCACTATTTGTGATAGGATGTTGAGGCAGCTGCTATCTTTTGTTGGCTATATTGATCAATCTTAGTCCCTTACTGGTTTTTTTCAATCTCAAAATCTTTTTATTTTGCTAGTTGATATGTGTGCGACGGATTTTGGAAGCAGTGGATGTAGTTCCAGAGAAACTTTAGGTTCTATTATCTTTTCATTCATTATTTTCTTTTTGCGTGCAATGACGGGAGATTATTGTTTGGAATGACACAGAAGTCTCTCATTGGTTGTAGTCTCTCTCCTTTTATTACGTTTCCATTCACTATTGTTCTTATGTGGTCTATTTGGAATGGCTGTAGTCTCTCGAATTGGTTGTCGGAAGGTACATGTATCAATCAGGAGCAATACTGTTATGGTGTCAGGAGCAATACTGTTATGGTATAGACGTGCAAATGGTGCTTGGAAATTATGTGGACTGTGAGGCTAATGGTTTTTATTTACCGGTACAGTGTTTTCTGGATTAATTTTTAACTGGCTAAACTTTGTCTGTTTGATTCTGATCTTGGTTGTAACTTTCAATACAAGAGTACTGTTACAAACTGACATCTGAGGTGGGTTTGTCTGCTACATTTTTGTGTTCTGGGTTTACAAAAGGCATTGTGGGATGAGCGTGGTTGACAAGTTCTGTTAGGCTTTACTCTTTGATTTGATGGTATGCTCAAATCCTTTCCATTCATTGTTTTCATTATTGTTGGATTTTAGATAGGAATTGATGTATTTCTATGCATACCTAATACTGGAGTTTCGGAGAAGAATTTGTTATTTTCAGGATAAGTTTCTTGAAATGGTATGACAAATTAAGTCGACTAACAAATTTAGATAACATAATTCTTTGTTTGAATTTATTTTCAGCACACACCAAGGAGTCTGACACTTCTCTTTCTTTTTTATTAGAACGGTTTAAAACAGCACCTGATGACCGGTCTTAGCTTGTTATTTAGAGTGACTAAGGCTACCTTGGTTTTATGGGATCATCTTCCTTGAGTTTTGATTTAGTTGGTTGGTAAGCCGGGCAGTATCAGATTTCCTTGTTTTCTTACGAAGAATAATGTTTCTGGAGTTGGATATAATGAAACAACGTATGTAATGTTTTGTTGTACAAGTTTGAAATATGTGATGTGCTTGTGAGACATTTTCAATGTATGTAATGTATTTTAATAGGTAGTTTTATTCTTGCTTTAAATTACGTTGGTGTTATGTTAATATGATCTTTTTGATTATAACAATTGTCGTCTATAAAATTTTGATTGATGGATTGCTTTTAATAGTTATTACACTGAAGATCCTTGTCGATGATTCTCATTATTGTAATAATTCTATGGCATTTTTTTTCGTAGTCATTTTCAAAGATGTATTTTACAGTTAGTTCTGCAATAGTTCTTTTCTTATGGACTCTGCTTTATTTTTTATTCAATTTTTTTCAAATTATTTTTTCGTTTGTGATTTGTAATAGATGCTTAGGGTGTCACAAATATGTTTTTCATTTTTACATTGTCTAGGTTGTTTGATCAATCATTTTGTTTATTAAAATTCAAAATTAATTATTAAAGTATCGTTGTCTTCTGCAACATCTCCTAGGCTCATTGTGACAATTTTTCTCAGCGTACAGCTTCATGACACGCGTCCTTCATCCACGCTTTGCGCTTTCTGAACGGTTGAGATTCAACTTTGGTTATTATTCTCTCTCATTTTCAAATATTCTCTAAAATGTTTCTTCTTCGCTTCTCTGTTTTTTGCAATCCTCTTTAGATTTTTGCTCCTTTCATCTTCTTCCCTGCCCTTTCCTTGCTGTCATTTTTGTCCAGGTGCGCTTCTTTTTTTCTTGGTCTTGTATTCTGCATTTCCTTGTCTTTGCCGTATTTGTATGCTCTTTCAACTGTTTATTTTGGATGAGTGTATATACATCTTTTCTCATTTTACTGCTGATTCCCTGCATTCATTTCATGGTATGATAGCATAATTTTTGACTTTATATGTTTGCATTATACTAGTACTGATTCTATTTCACGTTTTTTTTCCATATAAATTTCTAGGGTTGTAAAATATTTATTGCTTAGTTTCAGACTTGACGTGCGTTTGGTCTTTGTGATTGTACAGAATCAATTTAACTTTTAACACGATCGATGATTTTGAACTGTATGGTGTGCTTGCGGGATTGAACTATACGGTCTTTAAGGATCGATAAATGTACTTTTGTTGGTTTGAATTATATGGTGTTTAAAGATTGATCGATGTGGACTTGTCGGATTGAATTATATGGTGTGCTTTTTGTTGGATTGAATTATATGGTGTTTAACTATGCTTTTGTCGGAGTGAATAGTGTTGGATTGAATTATATGGTGTTTAACTATTAATCGATGTGCTTTTGTCGGATTGAATAGTGTTGGATTGAATTATATGGTGTTTAACTATCAATCGATGGGCCAAGAGAGACTATCAGTTGTCTTATCGCAAGAATTTCCATTAGATCGTGGAGGCAGGTGTATATTATTTTTCTTACAAGAATGTTTTATGTTTTATTGAGTTTCCATTTACTATTTTTCTTACGTGCTCAAGGTAGTCTCTCTTATTGTTTGTAAGAAGGTACATTTTTCAGTGATGGTGATTGTCTATGGAAGGGAAATACTTAATCGGTGAATCATCCAGACTGTTATGAGACTTCTCTATTGGTTTTTCAATTATTGTATTTGTTTATTCATCTTATCTTCTAGGTCTTTCAACTTCTTCCCAGATTGGTTTTAGTCTTCTTGAATTCACGAGCTTTGCAGGGAAACTAAGAATTGAAGGGGGTGCAGGGTGTGCAAATGGAGGGTGGAAATTCTGTGATCTTTGTATCTGGCTTTGATCTTTGTATCTCAATGTTTTATTACCAGTTCACGGATGTGTATTCTGATTTATTTTCTTAATGGGTGGACTTGTTTTGTATGATATCATCATGCTTCTATTGATGGTTTATGGTTCAAAAGAGGCACTTAGAATGAGCATTTGGGACAAGTGCGGTTGGAATTTACTCTCTGGTTTGTTGGTATGGTTTTCTTCTTGCTTTGAAAAGTTTTACTCAATTTTGACGCCTTCTCTGGATAACTTCTTGTAATTGAGATCTTGGACTCTTTTAATAATTTTTCAAGACCTCTGTATTTGTTTGAATTGGTCTGGTAATGATGTGTTTCTTACAATAGTAATAATGGAGTTTTGGAGAATTTGTTTATTTCAGTTGAGTTGGAAAACCTTTTTCTTCGAGAAATGTTATAATGGGCATTTTACCATTGGTTTCTTAATTCTTCATTTGGTTTATCCATCTTAATCTCTAGGTCCTGCATCTTCCATCCATATTGATTTTATTTTTCTTGAATTCATGGGTTTTTCACGGAATGGAGATGGGGTTAAACCTTAGGTCTCATTATCTTTGCATTCATTATTTTCTTTGTCGGTGTTCTTGATATAAACTTGTGGAGTGGGATATGTTATAAATATGTACTATATGAGTGAAAGGCTTTGACATGTGTGTTGTTAGACTGTTGACTTATTTTATGTTGATTGTCTTCTAGTCGTGTTGCAGCAATGAGGATGAGGATGTTATAAATATGGAGGTGGGTGAAACCTTAGGTCTCATTATCTTTGCATTTATTATTTTCTTTGTCGTTGTTCTTGATATAAACTTGTTGAGTGAGATATGTTATAAATACGCCTTATATAAGTGAGAGGCTTTGACACGTGTTCGACTGTTGACTCTGTTTATGTTGATTGTCTTCTAGTCGTGTTGCAGCAATGAGGATGTATGTTGGTTCATGGAGGCAAAAGCTGTAAATTTTTGAACTTGCTACAAATCTTTATGTTTTATTACGTTTCCATTTATTATCATTCTTGTGAGCTCGAGTTCGAATCGCATAACATCATGATCATCAAGCCTGTTAAGGAAATTTCTCTATTGATTTTTCTAATTCTTGAATTTGTTTCTTCAACTTATCGTCTATGTCCTTCCTTTTCTACCCTGATTGCTTTAAGTTTTTTAAATTTGTGGGCTTTACGTTTCTTAAATTCGTGGGCTTTGGGCTTTACAGGAAAATTAAGAAATGAAGTGGGTGCAGGGTGTGCAAATGGTGGGTGGTGTGATTTGGATCGGGATCCCGTTTGCTTTCACTGTTTTCATTGCTGTTTTTCATCATGTTAACCTCAGGAGTGGAAGATCTTGTAACTATAAACCTTGTTGATTTTAATTATCATTTTTTACACGTGTTGCTGCGAAGAGGATGTCTATTGGGTCATTGGGTCGTTATAGGCTTCGACATTTGTGTCGTTCTAGACTTGACTTTGTTGATTTTAGTGATTTTTTTTTCACAGTTGACTTTGTTGATTTTAATTATCATTTTCTACACGTGTTGCTGCGAAGAGGGTGTCTATTGGGTCATGAAGCGAATAGCTGTTGATTAGGATATTTCCAAGTAGTAGTTTGAAATATGTTGTGATTGGGGTTTACACAACATCACATCGCCTTTCTGGTTGGGTTCTCTCTATTTGTGATAGGATGTGGAGGCTGGCTATATTGATCAATCTTAGTCCCTTACCGGTTTTGTTCAATCTCAAAAGATTTTTATTTTGCTAGTTGATATGTGGGGGAAGGATTTTGGAAGGAATGGATGGAGATCAGGGAAACTTTTGGTTCTATTATCTTTTCGTTCATTATTTTCTTTTTTGAGTGGGAGTTCTTGGAAACATGCACTGTATGAGTATGAACGATTTTGACATTTCAAAAGTTGTGCCTTTGACTCATTTGCATTTCAAAAGTTATGCCTTTGAATCGTTTTGCAGCGAAGAGTTGCTTGTTATGGATGTCTGTTGTGGAGGCAACGGCGGGAGATTATTGTTTGGAATGACAGTAGTCACTCATTGGTTGTAGTCTCTCTCCTTTTATTACATTTGCATTCACTATTGTTCTTATGTGGTTGATTTGAAATGGCTGTAGTCTCTGGAATTGGTTATCGGAAGGTACATGTATCAGTCAGGAGCAATACTATTATGACCGATCTTAGCTTGTTATTTAGAGTGACTAAAGGCTACTTTGGTTTTATGGGATCGTCTTCCGTGAGTTTTGATTTAGTTGGTTGGTAAGCTGGCAGTATCGGGTTTCCTTGTTTTCTTATTAGGAACAATGTTTATGGAGTTTGATATAATGAAACAACGTATGTAATTGTACAATTTTGAAATATGTGATGTGCTTGTCAGATATTTTCTAGGTACGTAATGTACTTTTAATCGCTTTGAATTACATAGTGTCGGATCCTGAGACAATTACATAGTCTCGGATCCTGAGACAAACAAAATTAATTTAGAAGGTGTCAAAACAAAGGATCAAGTATATTTTATTTTTTGTTTCTGAACGTTTAAATTGAAATTTGTGAGTCTAAAATTTTAATACATTGTAATCCATAAATTTTACAAGATATAATTTTTTTTGTGTGTATCAAATGTTTTCTTAGTGTATATTAAAGTCGGAACTTGTTGGAAAAGATAAATAATTTAAATGATAGCATGAGATGCACTTAATATTTTAAAAAAAATTAATATAATTATGTTAAAAGGATTATATCATTTCGTTGTACTAGTTTTTTATTTGTCAAAACATTTTCTAAAATATATTAAAGTTAAAAATATGTGAAATAATATAAAGAATTCAAATATTAGCATGGAATATATTTGACACATTAAAAAAGTTAACTTAATTAGGTTAGTAATTAGGTTAAAAGAATTATATTTATTTAGTTTTTAAATTTTGATACAAAAATATATTAAAATTTTAAACGTATGAATTAAAACTTCAATTTTAAAAAAATTCAGGATAAATATATAAAAGTTTTGAAAATATTAAATATATAAAATACATTAAAATTAAAAGAAAAATTATATATATATATATATATATATATATATATATATATTAATATTATATAGAAGGAGAAAAAAATTAGAGGGGGCCCTTATGGTTGTTCTAATGTCCGCCACTCCCTGATTCGTCAAAGATCCCAGTTACTTTTTACAGTGACAAAATCTTGAGTCCCAAAATTCAGTTCTTTCAGATGTCTGGATTACAGGGTTACGAGTTATGCAGCTTCATTTCAAAGAATCCTTCCATTTTGATTCAAAGCTTCAAGAGAACATTTGTCCCCTCAGTTGAAGCTATTAGGAAAATTGTGTGCGACAAGAAAGATTTCATTTTTGTGTTACGGCTGGATACTCCCAAAGTACAAAAGGTTTATGCAGGATGTCGTCTTTTTGGAGAGGTGTGGCATTCTTGGGACTCATCTTGCCTTGCTACTCAAACTTCATCCAAGGCTTTTCCTTGCAATTCAAGAATGGTTGTCCTTGCAATTCAAGAATGGTTGTCCATGCAATTCATACATTAAGTTGTTTGAGCGATAAAACCTTTGAGTGAAAGCTGAAACTAGTTAATTGTTTTGGGTTTTTCAAGGATGAGGGCCCGCAAAAGTTCAAGAGAATCCCGACTTTGTTTAGAACATCAGAGAAGAAGTCGAAAGTTGGATGAAATTCTTCTTGCATACAGGTACGCTGCCCAAGTCTGTCCTTATTCACCATGGACGGTCGCATGCTTTCTTGATGAAGTTTTCCAGCTGTTGAAATAAAAAAATCTCTGCAAGAAAGTCCCCAGTTATATTCATGTGTTGTGCTTGTCTGAGGAGATGTTCTTGGACAAGTATATATCACAATTCAGAAAAAATGCAGTGGGGTCATTATATTTTTAACAGTGTTCTTGACAGTGTTGTGCAAGCTTAATTTAGTTTCTTATATTTTTAAGTTTTTTTTCGAGACAGGGTTACCATATATCCTTTCCTTCTACAGTAGCAAAAGTAGACTTGATTAGATATGAGTTTCCTTATCTCAAGCAAAGCCCATGCGGGAGTGAAGGAAATTCTGGGTTGATTTCAATCCCACAAAAGCACAAAAAGCACACAGAATCAGTTTAACGTTTGATTTTTAATTATATTGTGTGTTTTTGTGGGATTCAATTATACGGTGTTTAAGGATCTATGAACGTGCTTATGTTGGTTTGAATTATATGGTGTTTAAAGATTGATCGATGTGCATCTGTTGGATTGAATTATATGGTGTGCTTTTGTCAGATGTTTAACTATCAATCGATGTGCTTTTGTCGGATTGAATAATGCAAGCATTATCAGTTTTTATTGCAAGGATTATCACTAGATCGTGGAGGTAGGTGTAGATTATTTTTCTTACAACAATGCTGTATGTTTTATTGAGTTTCGATTTACTATTTTTCTTATGTGCTTAAGGTAGTCTCTCTTATTGTTTGTAAGAAGGTACATTTGTTAGTGATGGTGATTGTCTATGGAAGAGCAATACTTGATCAGTGAATCATCGAGACTATTATGAGACTTCTCCATTGGATTTTCAATTATTGTATTTGTTTGTATTTGTTTATTCATCTTATCTTCTCGGTCCTTCAACTTCTTCCCAGATTGATTTTAGTTTTCTTGAATTCATGGGCTTTGCAGGGAAACTAAGAATTGAAGGGGGTGCATGGTGTGCAAATGGAGGGTGGAAATTCTATGATCTTTGTATCTGGCTTTGACCTTTCTATCTCAATGTTTTATTTACCAGTTCACCGATGTGTATTCTGATTTATTTTCTTAATGGGTGAACTTGTTTTGTTTGATATCATCATGCTTCTATTGATGGTTTATGGTTCAAAAGAGGCACTTAGGATGAGCATTTGGGACAAGTGTGGTTGGGATTTACTCTCTGGTTTGATGATATGGTTTTCTTCTAGCTTTGAAAGGTTTTACTCAATTTTGACGTCTTCTCTGGATAACTTCTTTTAATTGAGATCTTGGACTCTTTTAATAATTTTTCAAGACCTCTGTATTTGTTTGAATTTGGGATGGTAATGATGTTTCTTACAATAGTGATAATGGAGTTTTGGAGAATTTGTTTATTTCAGTTGAGTTGGAAGACCTTTTTCTACGAGAAATGTTATAATGAATTAGAACTCCTAACAACTCTGAATAAAATATTTTTCTTTGTTAATTATTCTATTTCTCTACCAAATGTGGTTGTTTGTTGAACTGATTGCGTTAATCCCTTTCTTGTCCATCACATAGAGGCTGATACTTCTTTTCCTGTTTTGAGTTTTAAAAATCATGAAAGAATTTGAAACTGCTCATGAACGCATGTGACCGATTAGAGGGCATTTTGAAATTGTTATTATTACGAGTGGCTAAGGCTGCCTTGGTTTTATGTGATTTTTCTAAACTTGCTATGTTCTATGGATTTTGGGTTGATTGTTTTCAATTTTCAATAATGTATGGTTGGCAGTATTTGATATTCTTGTTTCCATAAATGTGAAGTCACCCTTTACTATTACATGGTAGTGTTTTTTTGTTTGACCTACAAGTATTTCCGGTTTTAATTGGATATCGTTTGTTGACATCATTCCTTTTGGAATGGGATTTGTTTGAGCACTACTATCAGAATGAAGCTGGAAGCTAACTTAAAAAGACAGCAGCTCTTTTGATAATCTAATTTATCTGAGCTTCCAGGTTTGGACTAGTTATATTTTCCCTTCACTTGACTCTTGCTTTGACAAGATAGGCTCTGGTATATATATATATATATATATATATATATATATATATATATATATATGTATGTTTTTTTATTTTTTTTTTTTTTTATGTTTTTTATGTATTTTTTTTTTTTTTTTTTTTTTTTGCATTGGATTACATAGATAGATGTGTTGTTGATCATTTGGCTATTACAAAGTTGAAGTGATTTTTATAAAATTATTTATGATTGGTGTATTGACTTTGATTGTTATTAGCATTGACGTCTACCCTGGTTTTTGAATTATTGAACTTCATGATTTTATCTCCTCAAGCCTTGTTTTTGAATTATTGAACTGCATGGTTTTATCTCATCAAGCCTGCTGGGAGTGACTGGTTCTCGCCCTTGGTTTTATATGAACCTGCTATTTTCTTGTGTGGGTTTTGGGTTGGATGTTTTCCTTGCTGTGCCAGTATCAGGAGTTGTCCCAATTTTCTTACTCGGCAATTTGGAGAACTACTTTGGTAGTTATTTATATTTTCTACAAGTATCTCCAATATTAATTCGATATCTTTTTTATAAACAACAATGTTTTTGGAATAGAATTTGTTCCAGCACTACAATCTACGTCAAGCTGGAACGTTTTGCTCTAGATAACCTAATTTCTTAAGAACCAAAGTAATTTACGAGTTCTGTCTCCTAGTTAACTTTGTTGCACTTGATCACAGAAGGTTTGGGTTGAATTGTGATTTGTTTTTCCTGCAGCCGTGTTTAGATTGTTTTTTGTGCAATGATCTGCGTCTCATCTGGTCTCTGAAATCATGTGAAGGTTCACATTTCTTCTGTGTTTGCTCTCTACTCTAATTTCTTTTTCTGTGGACTTGATCACCATAAATAAGGATTGGTTGTTGCTTGTTTCTCTGCAGAGTTTCTCCATTGGTTTTCATTCTTGAATTTTTTAATTCATGTGGTTTCTATAGTTCCATCTTCTAGGAAGACAAGCCATGTGTGTGTAGCTTATCTTGTGAAGTATTTGATGATGATGATGTATCAAATTTTTGTGTTTGTGCTCTTTCTTTGTAAGCATGTCCTCAAATGTACATACCTTTTCTGATTTTGAAGCACTCCTCAGTACCCCAACTCACACCCTATTTACTTTTGGGGTCTCACTATTTGTGATAGGATTTGGAGGAACATGCTATTTTTGCTGGCTAAATTTCTCTGTTGTAATCCCTTACTGATTCTGTTCAATCTGAAAAAGCTCTTTACTTTGCTAATTGATATGTGGGAGACAGGTTTTGGAAGTAGTTGATGTATATTCAGAGAAACTTTTAGTTGTATTATCTTTTCATTCATTATTTTATTAAGTGGGAGTTCTTGTAAGAGGCTTTGTAATTTGTATAGTTGTGCGTTTGACTCGTTTTGTAGTGAAGACTTGCAATGGATGTTTGTTGGGTTGCAATGGTGGTAGATTATTGTTTGGAATGGTTGTAGTCTCTCTCATTTGTTGAATAATAGTGGGAAGGTACATTATTGTGTTTGGAATGGCCGTAGTCTCTCTCATTCTTATGTGGTCGATTTGGGATGTGGCTGTAAGAAGGTACATATATCAATCACCGTGTTTTTATACAAGTGCAATAGTTGATCACTGAATATTATAATCTTCGAGCCTATTATGCAAGTTTCTCCATTGGCTTTTTAATTCTTTTTGTATTTATAAATTCATCTTGTTGTCTAGGTTCTTTATTTTCTACTTCATTTATCAAGAAGATTCGACAATTTGATTTCAAAACTTCATTTTGTGTTTCTTTGTTTGATCACAAACATAGGCATTCCACTGCCATTTGTTTGTCTGCAGAGGATTTTCTATTATGCAGTTGATGAAGTTGGGCTTGTTATTGAAGAAGTGACTAACTTTTGTTTCAATTTTTCCTTGGTCTAGGATGAGCTCATCTCATGTTGAACTCAAGTAAGTGTGGTCCTTTCTGGAAGAAATGGGTTATCCTATAAAATGATTTGGTGATTTTGTATTAATTCGGGTGAAGTATATGGTTTTCTCAATCTATTGATGTTGTCAGATTTGGTGTTTGTGCTCTTTATTTGTCTGTGTGCCCTCGAGTTTGAGTTTTAATATGCTAGTTGAGGTGTTAAAAACATAAAAGGGAGTAATTAAAAACTTGAAAGAGAGTTTAGTGCGACTTCCATGCATTCTGACTCTTGCTAAATTTGTGGAGTGGTGACAGGCACTATTTGAGTATAGGAGGTATTGGCATTTGTATTGTTTGGCCTTTAACTCATTTTGGAGTAATGACTAGACTTTGGATGCTTGTTGGGTGGTGGAGGCAATGGAGGTAGATTTTTGTCTCTGTTAATGGTTGAATAGTGGGAAGGTATATGATGGTGCATCTGGAATGTGTGTTGTCTCTCGTTTTGTTATTTTTCTTATGCACTCGATTTGGAATGGTCGTAGCCTCTTTTATTGGTTGTAGGAAGAAACATTATGATCATTGAGCCTGTCATGGGAATTTCTCCATTTGTTTTTTAATTTCTAAATTTATGAATTTATCTTATGGCCTTGGTCCATCTTCTACCCAATTGATTTTAGTTTTTCTTGAATTCATGAGTTTTACAAGGAAGGCAAGAAATGAAGTGTGGTGTAGATGTGCAAATGGTGCGTGGAAGTTCTTTGATATGTGAAGCCAAGTGTTTTATTTACCATTGCTTGCTGTGCTCTTCTGATTTATCTTTTAACTTGTCTAAATTTGTTGGTTTGATTCTAATCTTGGTTGTATTGATGATGGTATGCCTGCAGTTCGTCACCATCACTGCAAGTATACTGTTACAAACTGACATTGACATTTGAGGAGGATTTGTCTGCTACGTTTTTATGAGGTCTGGGCCTATAAAAGGCATTGTGGGATTATTGACAAGTGCTGTTGGGCTTACTGTTTGATTTGATGGCTTGCTTCTTGGTTTTCCAAAACCTTTCCTTTCGTTATTTTGCATATTTGTTTGATTTGGATAGAAATTGATGTATTTCTATGCAAGAGCGATACTGGAGTTTTGGGGAAGAATGTTTAAAGTTCAACTTGAAACCACAATAGCTAATGAGAACCTAGTTCTTTTTATGGCGAAGAATTTATTTTTCTCTCATATGGGCTATGTAAAAGTTGTAAAAAATATGATTTTGTTGATATATGCACGTTTTAGTCTAGTTTTTCCCTCATTTCTTGATTGTTGTTTTGACAGCGTGGTTCTGGGCAGAGTCAGAAGTTTTCTGGTTTTTTTTTTTTGGATTAGGATATGTCCAACTACCAACAGTGTACGTACTAGTTTGAAATATGTGCTGTGATTGCCAGATATTTTCGAGGAATGTGATCATTTAATTATTAAAGCATTGCAGTGGGTTTATAAAATTATTGTGATTTATGTATTTGCCTTTAGTAGTTACTGTTGTTTGTGAAATGATCTGGACGTCCTGAAAAAAATGTTGTCTTTTATTATAGAAATTCTGTACTCTTAATTGTTTGTTTAAAAAAAATGTTGTATTTTACATTCAACATTTAGAATGTAGATTATGTGAATGATTTATTTTAATGTTGGTTTTTGAAATATTTATTTATAGTAATCAATAAACAAATGCTTTGTATTCATTCATATTTAGCTGTTGGACAAATCTTATTCCCTGTGTTAGATGTCTAATATATTTTCATCTGAATGAGATTTTTGTTTCGGGCGTAATTTCTAGAAGATTACATGTGTTATCAAGGGTTATGAGGTATGTTTTTCATTCTTCCATCCATTGCCAGGAAATCTTTTCTCTGTTTTTCGTTCCTAAATCTTTTCCTTGGATTAAAGAACATAAAATTTAATTCATACTCTTGTCAAAACTATTGCCAAAACTACCTCTAGATTCAAAAACAAAAAATTTAATTCATACTCTGTAAGGATAATGCAAAATACGGATGAGGTGGAGTCCGTTATTAGCAAGCCAGTACAGAGAGGTCACGTGGATGAGAGTGTGGAAATCATGACCAAGAAAAAAAGCACACGATCCAAGAAAGAAAGTGGGTGGCTGAAGGATTACGTGAAAAAGTAGTTGGTATAAATAGAATAAATGTAAAAATGAAAAAGGGGAGACAAAAC
>Ga0214543_1001178_pt1 | contig 49550 bp, 17 predicted proteins | sample CNSS2metaG_FD_160094 | JGI IMG/M metagenome (GOLD analysis project Ga0214543, IMG submission 160094) | Root nodule microbial communities from cowpea collected in UCLA plant growth center, Los Angeles, California, USA - CNSS2 | ecosystem: Host-associated > Plants > Roots > Nodule | place: USA... | reverse complement strand
GGTTTTCAGAACCCCAAGCATTAACGGGGGTTTTCGAAACCTCCGGTAAGTTGCGCTACTTCCAGGGGTTGCTAAAAACCCCCGGTAATCCGTTAGCCACGCTTGCTTTTCTGGGGGAATTTCAAACTCCTGGTAAAACCATTAGTGGGGGTTAAAACCCCCAGAAACGCCAAATATAACCCCTATTAAAAACAATTATTTTTGTAGTGCATTGTTAATAAAAAAATATTATTATAACATTTATACAAATAATATATTTGATCTTGAATTGGAGAGAGACAATATTGCTTTATTTTGAAGAAAAAAAAGTTGGTGACTATATTGTTCTATTAGTATAATATTTTTTTACCACTAAATTTTAATGTAAATATCAGTACTTAATTTTGTAAAAATATTTATACTTAATTAGTTTTAATCTTATAAAAAAGAATTAAAAAATATACTTCAATTATTAAAAAAAATTGAGACACAATCGAACAAAAACACAAAAGCGGAGACTAAATTGAAATAATGAAATATATATGGGGACTAAATTAAAATCAGTACAATAAAATTTGCACACGTGACATTATCCTATCACATGACACTGACATTGTCGCGTGTCACAATAGAGACTTGACACATGGCAAAATAAAAATTTTGCAAAAAAAAAATTAAAAAAATTAAAAATTAAAAAAAAAACTAGAGAGTGACACATGGCACACCGTTAATTATTATTTTCTTAAAGGGACCTAATTGAGGCATTTTTCAAAAGTGAAACTAGGGACGCAATTGACACTTTTTTAACCACGGGTACCAAATTGACAAACCTCTACGAAAGTGGGTACCATCCGAGTAATCAAACCTATTTTATATTATGAGTGTGTGAAATAAGTCATAGGAAACAATTTTGGTGGACGAAAACAAAGATTCATTTTAGACAAATACTCATGTCGGGGGCACCGGGATCACACTTAACACTACAAACATGGAGAAAGGACTCACCTATAGCTATATACTGCCTTGGAGCCTTGGACCACCCCCAAAAGGCCAAAAAACCACCATTGGGCACCAGGCTAACTCGTTGGACGAAAATATGACTCGTCCAACGAGTTACAAGTCAGAGAGTGTCGATTTTAGGTCTCGCTGGGCGAGAATGAAGCCGCTGGGCGAGAATGTCGACTCTTATACGCGAATATGTTTATTTAATCATGTTTCTACGAGAATTTTGGGCCTTCCTCCTTTTTCACTAATAGAAACATCTTGGGTGCTTGGAAAAGTCTCTTGGAGGCTGCTAGGAGTGTTGGAAACTCTCCCTTCTCCTTCTTGGGTCTCCTTCTTCCCTTTTCTTCAATTTTGTAAAACCCTAGGTTCTCCATCATGGACAACAATTTTTATTTGTTGAGATTATATGTAAAATACTAAATTATTTTGTAAAACTATGTTGTTAAAATATATATGCTTTTCCAATTCAAGTTAGTGTTTGATTTCCATGCTTCATGCTTGATGTGGATTGTTTCCATGCTTGATTTATGATTCTTAAGGTGTTGGGAAATTAGAATCTAGACTTGAAATTGAATACCTAATGGATGCTTGTGTCTAGGAATAGAACTTGGTTCATTAGTAATCTTGGGCTCTTAACACTAGTGCATGATTTCACTTGTTGAGGATTCAAGGGATTGGAACTTGATGAGTGATCATAGACTCAAAGGCTCTAGGAATAGGATTTGTGTATTCCTGTGAGTTTATTTTAACATGAATATGGAATTGAGATAATTTAGAAAGCATGAGAATGAAGTGGTTGAAGTCTAATCTTGACAAATTATAAATACACTAAATTAATTTCTTGTTGCGCACCAACAATTTGATAAAATACAAAAAAGAGTTTCTTAGTATTTTTTTGAGCTTTGTGTTTAATTGAGTCGTGAATTGCTAGAGTTGTCACTAGAGATGTCAAAAATATTCGTACTCGTGGGTATTCGCGGATAAAACCCACAACGGGTAGAAAATGAATATTGTAAATGGATACCCACGGGTAATGGGTACGAGTTTTTTTTATACCAGCGTGTTAACAGGGCGGGTACGGGTATTATAGTATTCGTACCCGCGAATATCCCTACCTGCTATACTCTAATTTAAATAACAAAAAATTTTAAAAAAATGACTAAAACATTAACATATCGATCTTGAATGGGTTATTTTTTGTTAATTGGTTTTAAAAAGTCTCAATTTCTTTGCAAATTATCATATTACACTATTTAAATGGGTTATTTGCACTTTGTTTGAAATTTATGAATGTTATGCACTTTATTTTTATTTGAATTTATGGTTAAAATATATTGTTAAATATTAAAATTTTCTTTTGTAAATACTCGTGGGTACCCGTGGATATCCATAAATATTAAAAAAATATGTGGGTACCCGCATAACAGATACCTGCACGAATATAGGTACGGGTACGATGCAGATATTTATCCCGCGGGTAGGGTACGGGGGAGCTACTACTCGTATCCTACCCGTCCTGTTGACATTCCTAGTTTTCATGCGTTGCATAAATCCCTTGTGAAAGAGCAATAAAATACTCATTACTTAATATGTGCTACAGGTGCACTTACCGTTTTTCACTAACAAAGGGTTGCTTCTTCCACCTCCTTTTTTTTCCTTCTTACACCCTCATAAGTTATAATATTATCATTTAACCTTTTATTAAAAATCATTAAAATCATAAAACCCTATTTTCACATTCTTTTCTCTTTCTTGTGTCACGAAATGTCTTGCAACTTCCTCCTCCCTTTTCATTTTCTTCTTTTACACAAAAGTCGTGCAGGACTGAAGGAGAAATCTCCCCTCAACGTGTGATGGGAGGTGAAAGGTCAAAGAGAAAGGGATTTTGGAAAACGATGACCATAGGAAAGTAGGTGCTTGGATTATTTGAAAAAAAACATCTAGAATGGATGTTATCCCTCTTGCTTCATTTTCTTCTTTTACACAAAGTCGTGTAGGATTGAAGGATAAATCTCCCCTCAACGTGTGATGGGAGGTGAAAGGTTGAAGAGAAAGGGAGTTTGGAAAACAATTACCATAGGAAAGTAGGTGTTTGGGTTATTTGAAAAAAAAAACATCTAGAATGGATGTTCCAGAAGGTAATTCCAAATTCAGAAATACATTCTAAAACATTCATTCTGAAATATAATATTTTTAATATTCAGATGTGGAATATAAAAATGATTTTCAGAATGAGTGTTTCAAAAGGTATTATCAAATTCAAGAAATGCCTTCTGAAAATCTTGTTCGTAAATTTCTTTTATATTTCAGAAGGGCCATTGGAAATACTTTCTATAATAGTGATTTCGGAATATTAAAAAAATGGTTAAATATGTTTTTTATATCTTAATTTCAGTAAAAAGTAGAATTAGTCAATTTTCGAAACTTTAGATCAATTTAGTTCCTGTTTTAGCAATACTTTGATTTAGTCATTTAAATCAAATTTTGTTAAGTTTATTTGATTTTTTTGCTTCAATGTTAATTGAGAAAAACGTTTAAAACATCAAGTAAACCTACAAAAGTTAATTTAAAAGAACTAAATCCATATATTTTTAAAATTGAAAGACTAACTTGGATCAAAGTTTACAAATTTAACCATAAAAAAATTATATTCCGAATGAATTTTTCAGAAGGCTTTTTTTTTTAATAACTCAAACAACTTCTCCCCATGATTATTTTTCTTCAAATTTCCTTTCTCCTTCGGTCTTTCACCTCCCATCACATGTCAAGTGGGGATTTCAACTTCAATCCTCCACGACTTTGTAAGGAAAAAGAAAATGAAGCAATAGTTAGGAAGGTGCATAGCATCTCGTGGCGCAAGAAAGGAAAGGAAATATGAAGTTATGATTTTAGGATTTTTAATACTTTTTAATAAAGGATAAAATAGGAATATCATAACTTATGGGGTGCATGAAAAAAAAGAAAGGTGCAATAAGTAGCAGCCATGGGAGATTAAACAACCAATGCTATTGATCTGGTCCAGAATATTTTTGTAAGCCCATAAAAACTGAAGTTCTTTTTTTTTTTTTGTCAATAACACGGGTTATGTGGTAGACTGAAGTCTACGTTTATATTACAAGTAAAAATTTCTGAGAAAATGTAAAACGTGATTTGAATTCATTACGAAATTCAAATTGAATATTTTATTATTGCCATTAATACTATTCATCATCTACGAATACAAAACTACAAAGCAAAAATCCTATAACAATCTAGTTCAAGCATTTAAAATAATATAACTATAAATAGTAACCAATGTTTTATTAGATTTTGAAATAACAAACAAAAGTGAATGTTAGAGGATATATTACAAACTTTTTTTCGTACTACAATTAACCAATTGTTATCTAATCAATGACATATTAGGAATTGGATCAAATCTTTGTACCATGGACAGCCCAATCGTGGATCATAATTTTAAGCCATATATGGGCTTAGGCCTCAAGGAAATGGACCTTACGCAACACTGATACTGAGGCAAAATTCTTCTTACACTCCTGTAATTTCAAACTATATTTTCGCAAATTTCAAATTTTCAAATTTATCCTTTAATTTAAAACAATTCAAAATACATTTGAAAATTTTCAATTTAGAATATGAATTTTATATTTCGAATGATACATTTTAGAATATAAAATAAAAAATACATTCAAATTGTATAAACAAAAACGTATTTTTTTTAAAAAATAATACATGAAAAGGTGCTTTTTAACATTTCTCGCAGCTTATGATACAATGAAAGTGTAGGAAGAAAGAGTTCGATCTTAAACAAAACAATCATTAACTTGGCAATATATGACAGTTAGACTTAGCAAAACTACAACTATTGGGTTCATGAGTAAATCCTTTATTCAAAGCATAACAAACTAATTCGTTGTTGGCAACAACTCAAATTAGGGATTATGGAATTCACTTAACTAATGACTCGACATGTCAAATTGAGTTAACCTGGTTTACACGGGTTACGAGTTGGGTTGAAAATGAGTGAACTCAACCCGACTCATTTTACAGTGAACCAAAAATTTTGTAAGTGGATTGACTCACCAACCCACATAAAAAAATTATTTATAATTAAATAATTTTTTAAGCAATCCATGAGATGACAATCACAATAAAATCAAGAACCAATGTCTTTATCATGCTCACCACCAATGTATGATGAATTATTTTCAAGAAAGTGTTCATATAGTCCAAGAAAACATGACTAATATTACACATTTTTTGTGATGTTATTCAACAAAATATAAATAAAAAAATTACACATTTTTATCATGCTAATTTATAAAAATTTGTTTATAAGACAGTTGATTGAGTAATTTACTATTAAAATTATAATTCAAAATTAAAGTATCAACGTATATAACTTGACAATCAAAGTAATTAAACATTTAAAGTATTCAAATATTATTGAGCAACATTCTAACATTTAAAAATATGAAATTGTGAACCTATATAATTAGGGGTAGTAAATAATTAAAAAAATTTTAAAAAATTGTAAAAAATGTTGGTGGGAAGTGAACCAGGTTAAGTTCAACCCACTTTCAACTGATTTTTTCTTAACCAAACCCAACTCAAACCCGTGATGAGCCAACGGGTTAAAATCTATTTTTACATCTCTACTCAACTCAATCTTTAGATTTTATTTATGATTTGGCCCAACTGAAAAAAGTAACTTATTTTTTTTTTTATAAATAGTGTGATGAGTTTTGTACGAGTGATTTCATAATTATCTTGAAATTCACTTTTTTTTTTTAATATGGACAAACTGTGTTGTGTTTTACTTTTATGTCTTCAAATATTTTAGATAAATTTATTATGACTTTGACTTATTAATTTACTTGAAATTTTGGATTACTTTTTATAAAATTTGTATTATTATTTCAATTAAGTTAATACTTAAAAATTTTAACTTAAAAACAAAAAAGTTTTTCAAAATGTTGATCAATTGACACAATACAATGGAACATGATTAATAGTTCGTTTGATTGGATTGAGTTTAACATAAAATGTTAAAACCCAACCAAATATAATTTTTTAGTAACTTGGTAATGAATATGTGTAGATCTTATCCTATCCAACAGTAAGTAATAGAGAAAATCCTATATATACTTAATCATCTTATGTTTAAACAACGACATAATAATGACCGAAAGAAATAGTAAAAAAATTAGGAACCAAATGTTGTAAAAATAAATTAGAAGACTAAATTATAATTATAAAATATGAGACTATATTGTATTTAAGTGAAATTATAATTTAATATTTAATATATTTTTGTTTCCTTTTTTATTCTTGTGACACCTCAATATATCTTTATTTTGATATTTTCTAAAATAAATTAATATTTTAAAGTGAGTTATTATATTTTAGTTTTGGCTAAATAGTCAATTTAATGTAAGAAGTATTATAATATTTTATTTTTAATACGATAACAAAAATTATAGTCTCAGTTTAACAAATTTGATTATATTAGTTTTATTTCAATTTTGTTAATAATTAATATTTAAGCACATATTTCTTCTCTAGTAATTATCGTATATTTTTTATTAAAAGGAAAATCATAGTAATATGCAGTTAACGTTCTAAAATCAACCAGAGATCTTAAATTTACAAAACGAAAGATAAAGGATAAAAAAGGGTTCCTTCAACGTTATTTACATATTAAAGTCATTTTTTTCTATAATAAAAATTATATTAATCATTATCAGAATTCAAATCAAATTAAAAAAATTAAAATTTTAATACTAAAATTATAATTTTTTTCTTATTATTCTTAAAAATAAATATATAAATAGTTATTATATTCAACCGATCATTTACCCTTTAATTGTTTTACTTTTAAATTTCCCTGTTTCCATACTTTTTTTTTATGGCTTTTAGCCTTTTCACGTCCAAAATACTACCTCTTTCTTTATTTAAAATACATGTTTAAGTTTCCAATTAACCTGCATGCAAGTCCAACATTAATGTTGTTGATGTCCCATTATTATTGTCCATCTCTCATCTATCTACATTACCAATTACTCCTCACTCTGATCAACGTCCGAGAGTTGTCAAATATCCATTGCTTTTCACCAAGTTCATTTTGGAAGAATAATACTATTATGGAAGCTCCTTTCTTTCATATCGTTTTATGAAATCAACTGCTATTGCACAAAACATCACAAATCTTTTTTAGCATGTTTTGTACGCTGACCTCACCCATTTAAGTCTGTCCCGCACTTAATTTATAAAATGCGAACTGAGCTAGTTTGTCCCGCATTGAAGATGTGAGTTGAAAAATTAAAAAATACATAACACTTATTTTTTTCATATAAAGGATTTGGAATGTTCATGCAGAAGTCTAGAAAAAAAATAATTAATATACACAAGTGAAAGTTTTTTTTTGTACGAACTGTGGGCCAATTCGGATAGTCTGCAGGTTATGTTCTTGCAGGCCGGCGAGCTCAATCTCTGAATCCGTCCCACGTTTTTTTGACAGAACGAGTCAAGTTGTCACTCCTAATATAAATATTTAATAAACAAATTACGATATCACAACATTTAAATTACTTTTATTGATCCTAAAGGACTATCCTATTAATAAATATAATGAATTTAGATAATTAAGAAAATATTCATATCAGAATAATTCAAATAAGGGTAATAATGAAAGAAAGAACAATTATATTTCTTGGTTAGACTAATACTTTTATTTTTTAATAGTTTAATATCGTTACGAGTTAAGGTAAAGACAAATTTAAACACACATTTCCCTTCAATTTTTAGAATCTTTTGAAGAAAAAATCACGAGTTTTAGTTTCCAAAGCTGACCATTCTTTGAAAACGGTATCTGTTCGTAAAAAGGCGACAATAAGGTTCTATTTTAATTTTCTTTAAATTTTATATTTTGGAACTAATATTGTTATATATTTATTATTAAATATTTTAGAACTATATCTGTATTCTTTCTTAATCACATATATTTGCCCACATTTTCTTTTACGTAAAACCGCCCTTATGTTGTCGGTCCTGAGCCCCAAGACTTTGGTGGTATGCAACATTAAATGACACACATGGGCGCAACAATTAATCTACAAGAATCCTAGACAATGCATTCAAATTTCGATTCAATTACATAACAACTACGTCACTGTGCTGTCATTTTATGTTTGCATCCTCCAATTACACATAACTGTCACCACTTTTGTTTTTATACCATCTAACCAATTAGTTAACAAATATTTTGTTTTTCCTTTTACAAAAGATGAAAGTTTATTAAAGAAAGTACAAGGAAAACTATATAAGTCACGAATATACAACGAATGAAGTGTGCACTACATGTTATTCCAGCCACTGAAGTTCTCATACTAAATAATATCAGAAAGAATCCACACCTCTATAGCCTACAGAGAGATTACATTTATAGTTCGGGTGTAAAGTTAAATCTTGGTCCATGGTTGTAAGACCGGTTAAAATGTAAATTTTAAATTTAACTTAATTTCACAAAATTAATTTATAAGATGATATTTGTATTTCTGTATTATGAAATTGTTTTATACGTAGTTGACGTGGAACTTTGATGACCGACCACTGCAGATTTGAATTTTTTCTGGAACACTTTGAAAAAAGAAATAATATACTAAGAAATTGTTTGGTGATTCCTTGTTTCCCTAGGTAGAAAAATAAACTGATTGCTAAAACTAATACACATATGCGGGAATATGCCAAACAACTTTGTTCCTCTGCATGTGGTCTCCAATAATTATGAGACTGAATTAACTAAGGATTAGAAGCATAAAGTATAGTGAGTGACTGCAATGCAAGCAAATTGTTTGTGTTCGTGTTTGTTTTTGGTACATATGTTGAGTGTTGTTAAGACGTGTTGGAATGGCATTCCCCGAATAAGAGGCTCCGATCCCGAGAACAATTTTTTAATGCACGATGGCAGATGAAGTCCCCCTGACCACTATTGTAACATTTGCTTTGCCTTTTCTTGTATCTTCCACTATTGGAGTTTTGATGTGTCTGTATAAAGATTCATTATTTGAAAGTACTATAACAGGATATTATTAGGATAAGATAACAAAACAATGACTACTATATATATTACTGCACCAACCTTCATTCGCTCCATTATTGACCTTTACAAACTCAAGAATGAGAGCCATTCAACCAGCATAGGATTCTAATCTTCATCTCCACGTGATTTGTCGCTTTACACCACATGACTCCATCACTTAATATCACACAAGAATTTACACAGAACCTTCCCACTCTCAGCATTATAATCTGAGGTTGGTGGGGGTCATCTTCTCTTGTGTCACTTCTCACTATTTTTTGGAATTTTCTTTGTCATGTCTATTTTCTTCTTACCCTTATACGTTACGTGCTCGTGCTGTCACACCCCTTCAGGAAAATTTCATTTCAATTTCTGTTTTCTACCAACACAGCGAGTGTACAAGTTAAAGGGTAAATTTATAACATTTCAGATTCTTAATTAACCATTAAATACACGTCCCTAATCTAAAATGTTAGACTTTATGTAGTAGTTGGCGCACTAAATGTGGAGGAAAAGGTTATTCAATGGCGATGTGGGACAGTATTGTAAGACCCTGAAACTCTAAAAGAAGAAGATGACAGAAGACTATGAAGCTAAAACTGGGTCTATGGCTAGAGAACCTATTAAGTGGGGCTTTTCTCTCAGTCAATCAACAATAAGAAGCATCTGTCTGTAGCATCTCCATACCCCATTGAAAGGGATTTCACTCCCACTTTGCATTTTGAAACTCCCACGTTTAGATGCTTAGCTTATCTTCACTTTATTACCACCTAGATTTTCTCATTCTTGCGCATGGTCATGAACAGGGCACATAAACATATAGGCCCGCATTCATACAGGAATTCATTAAACTAGTTCAGTTATGTGTTTTTCACTGTTCTTAGGTGAATTAAATCCCAAAAAATCATCTAACAAAAGTTGTTTCATTGGTATACTTTAGTACCCAGATTTAAACGCAGTAACATGAGATACAAGTCCTATATAACCAACTTAACCTACCTTGGTCGGCTTTCTGTACATTTACAAGACTCAATATAGATAGATAGAGTGCATTACTTTATAAATTTACAGATAAGGGAACATGTTTTCTTATGCAATACCAAACAAATCAGATAAACATGCAGCAACAATGTCAATTCTATTTGACTCTCTTCTTTCAGAGAGACAGAGTAAAAATGAAACGAGATTAACACTGGTTGCAGCTAAAACTGGATGAACATCACGCATGCAATGCAAGCAAATAGGTCATCTTTATTCAGATCTTTTTACAAATACCGTAGTCTCTAAACTCCTGAATTTAAGGTCTAGCTAGCTAGATTAATAACACAGACATGAAACGACTTGATAGAATATTATAGTAAGAAGTTACACAAAACTAAATTAATTAGTTCTAGCTAGCTCTAAACTAGCCAATTAAGGTTGGTGAAGGTTACTGTTCCCACCTCTACGATCAATTAGCCCTTTCAACATGGCGTATAAACACAGTTTCTAAGTCCGGTGGAGTGAAGAATTCTCTAGCTCCGCCACGATAGTTGCACTTCAAAGAAGGTTTTCTCTTCCTAGGCGCTGGTGGACACTTCAACGCCGTTGGAATCCTTGCTTCTTCCCCCTTTGGTGTGGTTGAAGAGTCTGCCACGTCACCTTCATCTTCTTCTTCTACCTCTTTCTCCACAGTGGTGGTGTATATTGGCTTCAATGGCGCTCGCAAAGAGATTCCAGCGATGACCCATTTTCTAGTACTATCTGACTCTTCCACTTGTGGCTTCTCCGAGAACCCCATATTTAACCACCAAAAGGGTAATATGAATATGTATGTATAGAAGGGAATAAGCGAAAAAAGATGGTTCTTTACTATATATTTTTTTTTTCCTTTTCTTGTTCACTACTCTTTTGGGTGTAAACTGGTAGAGGAATAATAAAGAGGAATCGGATGAAACCAGTAGGAAAGTGTTGACTAGGAAAAAGCGAGTGGAAAAGAGAGTGAGATGAGGAATAAAGAGGGAAACTAAGAAAAGTTTGCACTGAGAAAGATGGAGAAACTGATTAAAAGAAAAAGGAGGTTTTGGTTAAGGTTGAAAGGAAGTGCTTCTTTGAAGATTGCTGAGAGTGAGGGAACAAAGGAAAAGCCATGTTTAAGAGTTTAAAGACTTTTATAAGGCTTTTGATGCGCCCACGTGTAAGATCATTATTGGTATATGCAAACTTATTACTCACCATAAAACTTCCAAGCACGTAGTTGTATTGTAATTGGTACAATAATTATAATTAAAAATATTCTGATAATAAAATGACAAGAACTCTAGTAATTACAGTGTTAAATTGCAAAAATCACATAAACTGTCAACACTTTATTATTTCTTGCATGTCAAATAGCTCATAAAATTGTTTTTATTTATTAACAACCAAAATTGTTAAAAATATTGTATTATCAATATTATATTATTAAATAACCATGCATATGTTTATTGTCGTTGCACTTGTTTGCCGGTATGATGTGACATAGTCATCTAATGTTATTAATTATTAGATTTACACATAAAATTTAAAATTATTTTTAACCTATTTGTGTGGTAAAATAAATTATTTTTAACCTAAATTATAATAAATGTAAAATGATTTTTTTTTAAAGAAGTAAGGAGATAAACCAAATTAAACTAATAAAAAAATCGGAAGAGTGTAAAATTAGACAAGGTATATAAGGAATAGGTTTGACTAGACTTTTGTAAGACCTATATTCTATTAAGATTTAGAGTTCAAACAAATATGAATCTAGAAAAAAGTAGAAAACTTTAAGAAAAAAAAAAAAAACTATAATATTGTGTATCATTTGCCATATTAGCAATCCGAAAGCAAGCTATGAATGTCCAAAATCAACGTGGCATTTCCATGTTCGTGAGGTTTCATGTTTGCCCGCAACATCCGATATTCTCATAACATGTTTGGTGAAGTGTTTGAGTACCAAAATTCATGTTACATGTTTGGTGAAGTGTTCTGCAATAACTTATATAAGTACCATTCTCACATTTTGTGCTCAACTAAAACTTTTATATTCACTTTTTTCATAACTACCTTTAGCTTTTTCCAAACATGCTAGAAGAATAGTATATTATATTCATTTTTCTAAAAAGCGTTGTATTTTATTTTTCATGTATATTTCTTAATCCTTTTATGGTGCAGACTTTTTTAAAATAAAAAAAAATCATTTTAATTTGATTTAATTAATTTGTAAGATTGTGAAAAATTTTGAATATTTTCAATTGAGTTTTTATTAAAAAATATTTTATTATTTTTTTTCATATTTTTAATTGAATATTTACTATTTGATTTTATCGTTTTTCATAATTTTGTTTATTTTTAAATAATTGCATTAAAAAATTATTATATTAATTATACAACAGCTTTATATATTCTTAATTGAATCTTTATCATAAATGAAATGACGTAATTGTTCAATTTTACGATCTCTAACAAAACATATCCGGTTTAGATAATGAAAAACTAAAATTCTTAAATTATTATTATTTTTATAAACAAAATTGTTAATTAAATCATATTTTTATTTTCCATAAAAACACACTTAAATAATTACATTACAAAGTAATTTTCGATATCACATTTCAATTCATAATAAACTATTTAATCTAATAGAAACAAATTTGTCACATGCTGACCCAGACATACATTGTTAACCAACACCTCCCGACAACAGAGAAGAGAAAGGTGCATAACTTCAACGCAGAACTGTAGAAATTAATAACATTAAATGCAAATTGTTTTAACGTTAAAGCAATATTTTGATATTTTCCACATAAAGAAGTAATATTTTTATAAGTTAAAATCAATTTATATTTTATTTTTATCACTGAATTTTTATTCAAAAGTTTAGATCTATAACAAATTTAATGATTATATTAGGAAAAGTTATTCTTAAAACAAATTTAAGAAAAAGTTATTCTTAAACCAAATTTAATGATTATATTAGGTTTTCGTAAAGCATCTTTTACAATTACGCGGACTGATTATCTCTGAAATTTGATTATTGGACCGTAAGCAGTACTTTTTGATGACTAAACTTTAATATTAAAAGGGATCACTTCACTTAATTAAAGCAAAACAAAAAAAACATTGAATAACAGCTGACCGAGAGATCAGTAAAAATAGAGAGATGTGGGTGCCCGTGTGATAATAGCTGACCGTCGGGCAGGACATAACAGAGAATACTGATTAGGTTTTGGCGCCAACTTTAATCACCAAAACTAATACTAATATTAATAATAATAATAATAATAATAATAATAATAATAATAATAAATTCTATGTTACCATCCTTGTGCTTAAAAGTGCTTAAAAAAGCTTCATGCGATTCAAAGCACTTTTCTTTTTTCTGTATAATTTTTCATTCGGGGGCCCTTTCTGAACACTTGCTTTTGATTTTGAAAATCAAAGGAAAAGTTTTCTAAAGAAATTCCGTATGCAACCAAAACCTTGTATTATTGACTGATGTTTCATTTCAGCATATTCCTTACAAGTTACAATTTAAGATTATATTTTGACACGTTGATATTAATAAATGCTAAATTTCTTTTATTATATTATTTTTAAATATTTTTATATCACATTTTGTGCTGAAAATATATGAAAATATAGATTAGTTTAAGAGGTGGTTAAATTTAACTATGAAGTATTTAGAAAAAGCACGAAAGAAGACAAAAAAAATTATTTATTCACTTTATTGAAAGAGTCAAATTTACTTCGCAACAAAATCTTGAATACTATTATATTTTTTCTTTTTACTAAGACGAAAAGAAAAGATGCAAAGTGATGAAAGTGATTTATTTAGTTTATGATTTTGAACTATTAAAATAACTCTAAAAGGTGTTTTTCTAATTTGTAGTTTTCTATGATTTTTTCCTTTGGATTTGATTCATTAAAGATTGATTGTGATACCTTAGACATAAAGTCATCAGTTTAATGAATTAAAATTTTAATCCAATATAACACATTTTTAATTTATTAATTTATGATTTTAATTGATTAAAATGTTCTTTCTTATAAAATCAACTAGGTTAATAACATTTTATCAAATTAAAATATTGTTTAAGAAGTTGATACTGGAAAGATATTAATAACCAATAAAAGAAGCTAACAATAGCATATCTTTCAAGTATCAACTTTTTAAGATAAGAAAACACAATATAAGAAGGCATTTTACTCTAACATTTTTGTTTCTTAAGTCATATTTGAATCGACATAAAAATAAAAGAAGTATAAGAATGTAGGCCAAAATTATTCATATTCAAACTCAAAACAGCAAAGACCAGTAAAACCAAATTGAACAAGGTAAGAATGTTAAGTGTCATGAAAAAAATATGAAATAGGAAATAAGGTTTATAGAGAAAGTTATTGAATTCGATAAAGCAAAAGAAAAATGATTTCATTTTGAAAGAAAAAATTAACAAAAGACTAGCTTAAGTGATTAAAAAAATCAAAAGAACAAATTAACACAAAGCAAAAAAAAATCAAGTTAAATGATCTTAATCCCATAAAATTAGATTATAATAAGTTAAAAGTAATAGAAAAATAACTTGAAATTCAAATCGATTGTTTTCATTTATTAGAAATAAAAATAAAATCATTCGAATACAATGCATTTTAATAAATTAAAATGATTTTTTCGTCAATTAAAATTATTAAACCACTTGTTGCAAGTTATTTTAATTCATTAAAATAAGTTTTTAAATTTAACTGAACGTGAGACTTCTCACACCTGAATCTCCAAAAAAAAAAATTGAAACTCAAATTGATAGTTTTTGTTTATTAAAAATAAGAATAAAATCATTCGAATATAATGCATTTTAATAAATTAAAATGACTTTTTCGTCAATTAAAGTTATTAAATCACTTGTTGCAAACTATTTTAATTCATTAAAATGAGTTTTTATTAGATTAAATAAAGAGAAAAAAGTCTATTATACTCGTAAAAATCAAGTAAAAAAACTCATTATGTAAAATTCAAATATTCTGAACTTTAATTTAAAATCAACACATGTAAACTCCAATCAACCCAAAATTTGATTAAAATATACAATGATCAAAGAGCGAAAGAGTTGATTTTAAAGCATAATTGTAAAACAAATTTTAAAAATTTAATTATGTTTTAAGTTTGTGTTAAGTTTGAGAACTTTCAACTAAGTTCTAATAAATTTGGTGATTAATTAAGTCCTTAAAATTTAAAATTTTTCAATTAAGTCATTTCTATTAACCATGTTGTATGACGGTTATCATATTTAAATGTCGTCACATGATATTTTAAAAACCAATCAGAAAATTTAATTAAATTTAAAATTAAAATTGTTATTAAAATTAGAAAAATATAAATTATAGAATTAAAAAAAATATATAAAACATAAAATATATAACTATAAAATTATAATATTATAAAATTTAAATTTAAGAATTATATAATTATAACATCACAAAATTGCAAAGTTAATAAATTACCAACTTACAAAACTATAAAATTATAAAATACTAAAATATAAGGTTATAAAATTACAAAATAAAAAATTACGAATCTATAAAGTTTTGAATTATAAAATTAGATAATTAAAAAAGTTAAAAAATCATGAATTATAATTTATATTTTTATAATTATCTAATTTTATATTTTAATTATGAAATTGTAAAATTAAAAATTATAAAATATAAAAAATAAAAAATAATTTAATTATTTAATTTTATAGAAACAACATTAAAAGTTCATCATAAAAAATCTTAACTCATCTTTTAGGTTGTGTTCACTTTTGCTTAATTATTATGTCAGACGAATATGAAAGTGATATTTGTATTCATTTCAGATGATTTGAAGTTAATTAAGAGAGTTAATTTGTGGGACTAACCACTCTTACCGTCCTCCTCGCATGAGCGATGGAATTTGAAATTGATTAATGTTCATCCTTTGTTGTTTTACTGAATCATCTATAATAATATATAAAGAGGATTTATTCTTTTGTATCCACATTTTATAATGTCAGTTTTACCCTTAATTAGTTTAAAAAATAATTATTTTATAAATAATTTACTTTTAACCGTTCTAAAAATCTTCTTTGTCTTAAACTATTATTTTAAAAACTTTTTTTTATATATCTTATTTTTTTAATTAACAACTATTTTAAAAATAATTATATATTTGTTATTGATCTTAACTTAAATTTCTTAAAAATTAAAAAATACTTCGCTAATTTTCTTTTGATTTTAATTTTTAAATTTTGTGATTTATCTAGTGATCATACCGGTAGTCACATATAAATGAATAGCTTTTAGATTTAATTCTACTAGACATTTATTTTGTTTTGCTTTTATTTTTATAATTAATAATGATAATAATATATTAATTTTAATTATAAAAATCAATAATAATCTTAAATTCTAATTTATTAAAATATTTCTTTTATATTATTGTATCTATCAAATTTTTCACAAATTTATCCTCAAATTTCTTTATCCTCACCTTTAAATCTATTAAAATAAATGACATAAACATTTTCTTCAAATTCTTTGAATATACTTGTTGAGTGTCTCTCAAATCTATACTTTAAACACACCCTTAGTTTTATGCATATAAAGTGAACACTGTATTTATTACTATTCCAAAATATTCATTTTCTTACATTTCTACTTACTCACCCTCGTAGCTTGTCTTATCACTAGGGAATCCTAAAAATAATATCTAATAAAAGAAAAGATAGATACTAGATGAATCTATCGAATCAAGTATCACCTTTGCTTACGTCAATAAAAGATTACCTATTTTGTTGCTTCTAGACGTCGCCATTCTCAATGGTGCAAAGCAGCAATATTCTGCAAGTAGATGATAACTACATCCATTGTTTAAGAATCTTTAAATATTTGAAAACATCATATTATTATATTAACAATAGTTATAGTAAATGTATCAGGAATAGTTAAGTAAATGTACTGTGAATGGTGTGTTTCACCACAAGAGATTAAATATAATTTTAGTTTTTAAAATGTGAAATTAAAAATTTATCTTTCTTTCACACTATGATATATTTTTGTTTTCAATTCTGGTTAACTTTTTTTTTTCCGTATTAAACAATGTTTTAAACTAAAATTTATTTAAACTAGAACATCTCAAATTATATAAATAATTCAAACATCACTCTGAAACACCTTTAACACATCAAAATAGTTTTATAGAGTTGAATTACAAAAATTATATTTATTTATTTTTAAAATTTTAAAATCAAACACTATTAAAATTTGGAACAAAAACAAATTTTAATTTTATGTGTCCCGATTTAGGGACTAAAAGATATTTACCCTCAACAATATATAATGTTCCTCTTTTGGGTGGAGTTTCAATTTCAAAAGGGACATTTTGTAATATCAACGTTTTGGTTCCAGTTTCAGATCAGAAGGGGCATTTTGTAACGCCTATGATATCTATTTATGTTGAACCTTTCTTCTTAGAACATCTAAAACACATGACAGGGAGAACCATCAAATTTAAGACTTTAGTTACATTGTCATGCCACAAGGTAATAAAGGTGTAAGAGAGATTAAATATACACCAGAAATATTGTCAGTTGAGACATGATAGAAAAGAAAATGAAAGGTTTAAGGATTATATCCAACGAAGGACAAATAGTAGAAACGAGGTTATGTTTTTCTTTAAGAGATGGATTGAAATGCTTCCAAAAGCACGAGTATAATGCAACTTTCAGGAGGGTTTTCTTACAACCTTGAATAACCTCTATTGTCTTCGTATTGCTCCATGAATTCATCATTGAACTTCTTGAAACTATCCATAATAGCAGGCATGTCTTCCTCAGCTGGTAAAATAGTTGTCCTCAAATGGAAAACCCTATCAGCAAAAGTTTGACATAATCATTAGACAGTAGCTAAAGAAAACAAGTGGAATGATTATTTTCTGTAGGTTCACTTCAAAAATATATTATCAAGTACATACTTATATATATATATATATGTTCATGGACAAAAAACAATATCTCTATAATTACTGCATAACTGACAGAAAAATAATTCGTATATGGCCCAGTTAAAGCAGATTCTCCTTCCATGACAACCATGGGACCAAGCATGTGATCATTCTAAAGGAAAAGGGATAGAACTTCAAAGTAGAGGGATAAGTATTTACCCTTCTTTCTGTCCAAATCCTGAACCAGGAACTGTGGATATGCCAGTAGCTTCCAAAAGCTTAAGGCAGTAGAAAACATCTGCAACCTTTCCAGCCTGTTTAGCAGCCTCTATAGCTCTAGGTGGCAAGCGTATTTGAGGGAAAGAGTACATAGCACCTGAACAAAATTTTAGGAATTACTAATGTTTTACAAGGCATGAGACAAACCAAGATTGAAATTGAAGCATAAGAATTCAAGCTGTTTTGGAATACTATTGTTTATACCTTCAGTAAAATTACAAACCACATTTCTGCAACTGTTGAATCCATCAGTCATTATCCTTGCTCTTCTTCTCAGTGATTCAAGTATTCCATTGCTGCATGTTATAGGTAACAGTCAACTCTACATAATAACCCATTTTTTTCTAATGATTTCAGATCTTTTGAAGGTATGGGAGAAAGGACGAATTTATCATGCTCGAATATAACCTTATATGGAAAATCAAAGTTAACCGGAAAAATTTTTGACCTATACCATACTAGTCTTTTAGCATGATTACCTCTCCCTAACAAACTGGTCATAAGAAATATCTCCAGGTTTAAGTGGATTGATCATAACTCCCATCTGTAGAACAAGGTAAAAAATGAGAAGAATGATGAAGAAATGCCCAAGGAAAGAGAGACTACTCACTAAAGTAACACTTTGATCAACTATATTAAGACTAAATTAAAATATCAAAGAGAAACATTCAGTCTGATTCAACTCACAAATATTTGTGCTGGAACATTCGGACTAAGTGATATTGATGCAACCTTGTAGATCTCATCAACTGTCTGCAAAAGAAAATCAGGATAAAAGAAAAGCATCATCAGGGTAGCTATAGAAAAAATTGAAGAGCTCACAATTTGTTTGAACACCTTACATGTAGAGTCAGAAGGTCCTACATCCAGAAAACAGGTACCGAGTGCAAAAAGTATTTTGTAACAGAAGTTATTCATTTCACCATATTACATTTGGCACTCTTAACCCATTGGTTAATGTATAAAAATGTTATGTTTAGAGCATTTTAGTCAACAACATTTATTCATGTATTTTGTTAGTATTCTTTGTTCATGTAAATTTTCAGAGCATTAAAAACTGAGTGGCTTGACATACTAAATATGATTCACGCAATCAATCTTGATAGATATAAAATCATTTATGGGCTTTCATCTAAGAGCTTGGGACAGTTGATTCATGATTTAGTATGACCAAATGACCATAATGGTCTCACTTAAAGTTAAAGCTCACCACAAGGTTGGGTGAACCTGAGCATTTTTCATGCTTCAAGTGGAGACTAAAGGGCAAGTCTAAGCATTATTCATGCTTCCAGCAAAGTCTAAAGGGCTTGTGCATGAGGGTGTCTGATACATAAAGCAATTAATGTGTTTTCAGCTCACAATTTTAAGTTTCTGGAATAGTCTATTCATGACAATTTTGTACAGAATTTTTTACATACCACAAGCATAGCAAGAAATACCAGTTTGGAACTTAGAAAGAGATTCAGCAACACAAGATATGAAAAGGCAAACCTCTGGGGGAATGTTGGTCATTTCAAAATATCCACCACGCTGTCCACATTCACCATAATAACCTTTTGATACAGAGTGAAAAGAAATAAGCTGAACTTCCTTGCTTATAGGCGGTCCAAAGTCCATCAAAACCTTCCCATATACAAAACTATATATTAGTTCGTGTTAACATCTGAAGCAAAATATTAGTTTTGCTACAGCTGCAGCACAAAATGCATACCTTTTTAGAACTAATGAAGGGTCGTTCATCCTGATATATATTCTGCTGGTAAACCTCATCTCCAAGCAAGGCTAAATTTTCTTGATAACAGAATTTCAAAATCTCTCTTAGATTAGCTTCACTAAGGCACTGACCGGTAGGATTTCCAGGATTTATGATGACCATTGCTTTAACCTAACCAAAAGTCAATTTATAGTTTTGATGCTTCATTCAAATAAAGCATTCCATAAACACCTAAGAACAGATTTTCGTAAGTGAAAATAACATATAAGAAGGGTATTCTTTTTGCAATTCAAAGTTTAGCATAATAAAAATAATTCACCTTTAGATGATTTCTTCACCGGTAGAACATACTATACAAGAAAAAAGCCAAGATATTTTAAATTTTCATATGGGGATATTGTTCACCAATCAGCCATGTACCATTTTGTTTCTTTTTCCCTTGAATGTTGCACCAAGCAACCAGGAAAGTCATTTCTAAAAGTCAACTTGGAAGAAACAGGGAGAAAAGTATAAACACCAAATGGTTTCAATATGAGAAGATTCATGCCCTTCGCATTGATTGAGCATCTTTCAAACATTGGAGCATTTAGGCTTTTTAGTTTAATCTAGAAACAAGTGGAAACTTAACATTGTACGGACAAAACACATACAGTTATTCCTTTAAAGCGAGCTTGTTCAACTGATTGACGAAGTTCATTAACATCAAGACCCCAATTTGCTGTCTCTTCAAGGTAGTATGGAACAAGGGTACCACCAAGCAGAGCAATTGTTGCTGAGTAGAGAGGGTATTGTGGGACTGGAACCAAAATCTGGCAATAAGAAGTGTTGGGTAATTCTTTCAATAGCACTGTAAATATAGAAAACTGAAGTGGCAATAATAAGAAAACAAAAGCTACATTACCCCATCGTCTTGACCTCTGATGATAGTATTTAATATCTGCATCACCCCCTTGCTGGCACCATCAGTGAGATATATGAGCTCTGGGTCACTGCAAATGGAGCAAGAAGCAATTAGCCTATGTATGTGCCTAAGAAGAGCCCCTTTAGAAGAATTTTACAACATAAATTATAAAACAGAATGGACTGTATGGAGCATAATTACCTTGGATACCCATCACGCTTGAGTATGAACTCTGCCACTTCCTTCCTTACTCCTGGAATGCCTCGTGAGTCACTATAAGCACCTGCATCACCATAAGTTGCAATAGATTCTCTTGTCAAATAAAAGTACTGACTCATGTATCAGTTGTAAGTAAAAGAATTTGTAAAACTCCCAATGGTATAATAGTAATACTAAGATGTAAACTTTAGATGGTGCTGACGGAAAGAAATATTTGCAAACTAAGGAAAATTCTGCTAGGTCCAAAAACTCTCATGTTAGCAATGCAAAGCAATTAATTTGGTTTAGACTTTGAAGCAAAAAGAAATCTAGAGCTAAAAGTCCTTCAGAGCCACTAGAAGAGCATTGGTTTTGCTTGTTGTGTACGAAAATTAGTTCGAACAAGGACACTCACAATACTAGGAGTGAAATTAGTTTTTAGCCCAGTGGGTTGGAGATACCCAGGACAAGACAAAAAAAACAGCATTTTTTGCTTGTGCTGTTGTTTTACCAAAATAAAGTATTTGATTCCATGCATATTTCCATGTCATAGATTGAAAGTGGAAGGCCGCTAATGATATATAAAAACTTGCTGACAGTTAAACATCAAATCAATCATGATTCTTCGCCCAACAGTTTCAACCTTTGGGGATAGTTTATTTATGACAAGGTATCAGAATCTCTATGACTCTTGTCATGAGTTTGATCCCTGCCTCACCATTTTCTAGCACATGGTAGAGTAGGCATGTGCATTTATCCATGGCTCCATGCTTCAAGCCCAAAAAGTGCACTTGGGTGTGAGGGGGGTATGTGATATATAACCATTCATGATCCTTCACCTAACATTTAAACTTTTCAGAAAGTTGATTTATAACATAAACTATTCACTAATATCCTTATCTGCAACCATCCTTTGGGGCAATTTCCTCTCTGATTAGCTAAAATTTGATCTGAGATTTTTATATGAGAAAAATAAAGGATAATTAAATTGAGTCAGCAAACAAATATAAAACCACCTTAAATTTTATGATCACATTCAGGCATTTTATCAATAATCTGAAATTAAAGCAAAAGTACTAAAACCTTGACTAGTGTACTTATTTAATGGAAATATGTCCCAGAAAATTATTTTCCACGTTCTCTAGGAATTTTGAATGACAGGTTTTACACACTAAACATATAAGAGTAAAAGGATTTCCAATGAATAAGACTAGCAGGCTCAACCGCTGCTAAGATATAAGACTTACTAGCATATATAGCTAGTTTCAGCGACAGAATCAGAGACAAGGATAGGATAGGGTCACAGAGCAGTACTTCAAAAGCATATCAAAATATGTAAAATTCTACCATTTTATAAAAAGATCGTTGACATATGAATACCTAGACCACCCGAGGTCAATGAGAGATAGTGTTTAGCTCTTGCAATTGCATCAGCAGGGAATAGCAGTCCAACATTTGGATCATCAAGCAGGAAGGGGGCTTGGCACAGAGCAACAACCTGCAACAGAAAAGTTGTTGTAGGTTAGCATAATCAACAAATAAAATAGTTTATCACTATTTAGTTATGTTTAGTTGTTGAAATTATAAAATTACAACGAGACTCAGTAAAAGTGGAAATATGGTAGTTATGCTAAACCTGGCGAGGGAAAGTCAGTGGTCTCTGTCCCAAAGCATGTGGGTTGCCAACATTAGTAAATATAATCTGCCAATGATTGAAAATGAGTTAGTGTAAATATAACTACCACTAAAATGAGAAAATGTTTTAAGTAAGAAAGTGAGAATGCATTCACTGTTGATTTATTTAAAATTAGTCAAAATTACATGTTCGTTTAATTCAAAGTAACAGTGCATATACTCTTTCTTTTTCAATTTACAAATTTGTTCACTTTACTAGAGGAGCTAAATCCAACACTGATTGCAGGAACACAAATGTTCAGATGCTGACGAGAATATAAATATAATCCATATGAGCAATCAAGCCTGAAGTCAATATAAGCTGACAGCATTCATAATAAGACTATGTTGCATAGAAATCATGTTGATGCTCACATTTTTTATGCAAATCCACTTATAGGATATGCGAATGCAAGTTGACAATAATACAAATATAAATAGGTTCAATTTCAAGCACCAAAATAGCTTGCGAGTAACTGATTTGCTTTAGAAACTTTACATGTAAAGATATTAGAACAATACTTTGCAAACAAGTCATTAAGAAGAATAACCTGATATTTTGAAGTGGTTACATTTAACTTTCAAACGGAAAACAAGTAACAACAAGTACCATACTACCATTACATATTTCCATGTGATAAAGGTCCTGGACAAAACAACAACTTCATCAACCATGATGCATGATTATGTACGCCTCTAAAACCATATCGAAATCTTCAAATAATTTGCAATAGCAGGCTCCGAGTTACTTTATAACTTGCATACATTCTCTAAAAGCCCAGATCTTTAAAATACCAATACAAAGACAAATTCAATGAAAGGGATTTTATGATGAGGTCCAATATAATCCTCCAACCTAAGGGTGCAATTCAAAACAAATATATCATTTTGTATCTGGCCTGGAAAAGAAATCATAACCTACCTTTTTGCCCTCTTTCTGAAGCTCGGAAGCCCGAAGGTATAATTCACCTCTGACAGCATATTGACTCTTCTTCACGTTTTCATTTATTGACACGTAGTCTAAGGGCTTTGGTGGCATGGTGAAGCAGAAAGCTTGCAGATGTCACTGAATAAAAAAGGCAAAACAACCAACAAATCAAATCAAATCAAATCAAGTGCCAGCCAGAACAGTTCACTGAGGAAAAGTGAAAAAAAGAAGAAGAGAGAACTGTCACTCAGTCATGCATCGTGAAACAAAAGCACCATAAAATTACCCTACTCTCCTGCACGTCAAGTGTTCTAATCAAGGAACTACTTTTGTTTACAATTTTAATCAAGGAACTTCGATTTCTTCATCAACAGAATTCAAGCTCACTAGTGAAGTAAAGGCTAAGACGCTACACTGCACGTTTAGCCCCATAATTAGACTTGTCTATTCCAATCATATATTCACAATATCTCATGCAGTAGACTCATAATACTTTAGGGAACATAGCATATATTCTGAAATGACACGATGAAAAAGAAACCAGATAGATTCCTGAAAGAAACCCTTCAAGTTTGCGACCAAAAGGTCAAAAAGAAAACAAATTTTCCAGACAGACAATAACAAGAATCTGACACAAACACAGTCGACACGAAATGCAAAAGATTCGATTTTTAGTTTTTTATTGCCAGTGGGACTCTCGTGCTGCGTAAATAGATCGAGCAGAGTTGAGAGAGGGCGTTACCTGTGGAACTGGGTAAAAGGGTGTGGGGTGGATCACTGGCAGTGGAGTCAAGCGACGACCTTCGCTTGATTGAAGAAGTGGTGTGTGAGGTAAACACCGAGTAGTTTTAGTTTGGAAAGTTATATGCGAGACAAAGGAGTGTGAGTTTTATTTGTCTGTAGTGAAGCGAATTTGTGTGGGTGGAACACAATGGCAGCACCAGAGCCACTGAAAAAGAGGATTGAGATGATGACTATATTAAACCCAAAGGGATAATGGTAGTGCTTGAATTGTGGCCAAGCTTTGTACTACAAGGGTCTCTACGCAGATAACAGGGTTCTGGCCTTTGGCATCTGCTTGTGTTGGATTGGAAAATTTGTGAATGTGTCATTGTCCATTGGGGAGTGGTTCTTGTTGGTTTCGTTTTGTTCTTTGGATACGTGGCATATTCGCAATTCTACTTCTCTTCTTCCTCTTCAATGCTTTTGCCAAATCATGTATATTTTCGAGATGGATTTTGATAAACAACATAGCAGAATTGGATTGTGTTTTAAAATTTAGTAGTTTTTTATTTATGACATTTGAAGATATTTGGTAAAACTATTTGTATATATATATCATAAAATATAACAAACATTTTCATAAAGTTTTAAATATTCATTTTAATATTGGTTCGTCTAATGTTCAGTTCTTGGTAATCAAATCAAGTTTCACTATGCATATTATAATGACAAAGTTCAATCAAAATCAAATACTCTTGCGGCAAAATTCTTTTAACTTAACCAAATATTTAAACTACAATGTTCCAACCAAAAGCTCTTGTTAAGTATTGGAAACTTGGTAGCATTACTTATAAATTATAAATTAGTTATGTGTATCTTTCAAACCAACTTTATTTTTCTACAATAATCACTTAACCCGTATTAGTTGAAATTCCGAGCGCATTAATATTAATTATAGCATGAAAGATTACTCTTTTTAAGACTTAACTTGGCTTAACTTAACATCTTTCTATTTCTTCAGCCAATTAACTTGTCCATATATTTATTCATGTTTTACATTCTTCTCATTTCATATTTACATCTATAAGTAGGAATGTCAAACACACTTTCCTCAATTGAGAAGTTGTTCTTATAAATATATACTTAGTTACACATACATGTTTATATATATTTGACCTAAATTTATTTATAGAAATTTTACTTTTTATTATAATTTGTTCCTAATAGAACAATATCCAATTGTTAAAATTATCTCCTTTATCAATTTAGCTCATGTTACTCAGTAAGAATTGTATGAGATTTTTACTGATATATAAGTGTGGAAAGCAAAAAAAACAACAACACAAGAATGGAAGATTGAATTATATTTTAAAAAATTCATAGTTTTTTTTCTTAAATTGCCTAAAGACGAGTTTTAATTATTCTTTCTTCTTTTAATTAGTTTGACAAATATAAAAAATTAAGGAAAAAATAGATACTTAGCGTTTTTATACTAGTTTGTATGATAACAAAAATTATGTATAATTCTTGCAAACTAGTCAAGTTTTATTAAGCAAACTATCGTTACGAAGTATAATTAAGTATTCTTTTGACTCTCAACCACTTATAGTTAAACCCATTTCAAGTATTATTTTCACAAGACACTTCCAACTTAACTAAATATTCTTTCAAAAAGCCGATCTTGTTTTAACCAAGTATTATTTTCACAAGACACTATTGACTCAATCAAGTATTCTTTCACAAGTCATTTCTATCTCAGTCCAAGTATTCTTTCAACAAGTTACTTGTAGATTAAGGTGAGTATTCTTTAAATAATAAGTCACTCCCGACTTAAGACAAATACAATGTTTTTATGGTCAAAAAATCACTATTTGTGCTTAATAGAGATAATTATGTCTTTCAATATATACAAAGTTTAAACTCTTTCAACTTGTTCCTTAGAACTATCACAAACAATGTTCCTACAAAACTCACAATTTTGTCACTTGCAAAATAGAACTATATATTCTTATTTTCTTATTCAATGAATGCCTTTAAATATGCATTGCAATCCTTTTTCGGTTTGTTGAGTAACTTTGAATTCAAATGAATTTCTTATTCTTTTACTATCGTCTATCAAACTTAAATGTTAAGAAGCATTGAATGTGTTTTATGCAACATTACTTCATCTTTTCTTATTTGTGCAAATTATCTTATAGCTATCTTATAGCTGTCAATACTTATCTTCCTATATTGCATAGTTTTTTACTTTAAATAATGATAAAAGCGAGCATTGTATTGGACAAAGGACAAATAGTTGGGTTAAATTGACATATCCTGTTGTCAAGATAGATATCAGACAATGCAATTTTAACTCAAATCTCAAGAGACATTTGAATAAAAGTTGCATTTGATGCAGATTTTTGTGATGACAAATGTTCAGAACGTTTCATGCATCATAGACTTAAGCTTTATAAATATTCTTTTATGTTCATGTCAACTTAAAATCTTAATCTTACTTACTATCTAATTATTGTTGTAAAAGCTGACCAAAACACGAACTATAAGGACTTCCTAAGTCATATAGATTCACTTTCCTTACAGACTTATCCATAATGTGTTGCACAAGTCTTTTAGGATACAAGAGGAACTTCTTTTAAATTGTCTGAGAATCTCGGTACTAGTAAAAAATACTCTTTAAGTAACCTAGGATAATAAAAGAAAAAATAGAATGAGAAAAAAAATAAAGCTTGAAGAGAGAAGAGGAAGTAATATGAGAGGTGTGTTTTGAAGAAAGCAAAGACACCTACTACTTATAAATGGAAAGAGAGCTTGAAATAGGTTAAAGTTTCCATAGTCTGCGGTAGATAATTAGTAATAACATACCAACGGTCAAATCTTGGTAATGATAATCAAAACAAAACTCTACCACCACAACTTTAATAACAATTAATTTTTATTTTTATTTTTTTCAACAATTGTTATTCAATTGTTAGACGTATTGTACATCTCTGCGATGATTCATCATGTGTAAGACAAAATGCATACATTAATAATTTGTATAATATCTATCAAATGCAACCTCTTTACAATTTAAGCTTTCACTTAATTAAAATAACATAATACTAGATTCATTATTGTTTTATACGAGGATGTTTAATAAGTTTTCTATAATATTTTTATTGAAGGTTTAAAAACATATTTTTTTATAAATTAAAATTAATTTATGTACAAGTTATAAGTAAAAGGTGTAAAAAATTTATATAACCTTTTTTTTATAAATTATAAAAGTGCCGATGCGAAAAAAAATTAACATTTTCAGAAGGACCGTGTGGTGGACAATTGTTTTCAAGAAATAATATTTTGAAAACCTGTAATTATACATTTATATATATATATATATATATATATATATATATATATATAATTATTTAATGACTTTGTTATAAAAATGTTATAGTTATGATAATACAATTAATAACTATATTATTATATTGGCAATGTTTTCGGTTGCTGAGTTTTTAATGGAAGATGCAGAAATAGAAATCGCAGTTCATTTATTTTTATTTATTTATTTATTTTATTATATTAGTATTTTTACTCCTGGGAAGCACGGGATTTTTTTTAAAAATATAATATATTTATATATTTATTATATACATATCAATTTAAAAATATAACTAGATTTTAATATAAATATTTTATTTTGTAAAATTGAATAGAAATACTTTATTATTTTTAGTGAAATTTATTTAAGTTATTAATATATTTTCTTAATAAAAGGCATTCTATTATATAATTATTTCTTTCAAACAATAAGTGATAAATCTAAATATAAATGAAGTAATGATTAATAATTTTGTGAGATCTCTTTTATTTTTATACTTTGTTCTACTGAGGGGTTAGGGCCTAACTTTTTCAAGGATCCATGTTCAGTCCACTTTGGATCCCAAGACCCCCTCACACTCATTCACTCTTCATTATGTCACTTTTTACAGAAAACAATCTCTCCCTCTCCCTGGTAGTGCTGCAAGAGCTCTGCTAGGGCACCAACCTTTGCACCTTGAGCTAGTGAACCGTCCTTGTTCGGAGCTGCCTGAGGTTATATCTCCATGTAAGTTACATTAAAACTTTGTTTCCTTCCCGCTTGTCTTTGTTCCTAAGTCCTGGTCTCACGAAGTCTTTGTCAAGGTCTCATTTTCATTCTTGTACGTCCTTCTTTTTCAGCTTCTTACGCTATTGTTGTGCTATAGTGAGCCTTGTTAGAGCTCTCTTACGCTGTAGTCTTCTTTTTCCATGTAAGGGAAGCTAAAACTTCTTATTTTTCTTTGAATTAGTGCGTACTTATTTTCGTTTTGGAACGTGCTGAGTATGTTTGATTGATGATTGCATTGAATTGGGATGAATTTCATGTTTAGGTATCAATGGGTTAGAGAAATTTATGTAGTTTGGATTGCAATTGGAATGAGAGATATTGATTATTGCAATTGTTCAGTTTGGTATCATCTATAAACCACTTTGAAATGATTTTGAGAAGATAAAAGTGCATGATACCAAATTGTGCAGTGGAACAAGTCAAAATCTCACAAACAATAAGCATATGGTGTGGTGCTACCCATTTTCCTACATTGTACACTTTTCGTAAAAAGAGGGTTCCTATTTTGTTAACCGTTGGATCGAGCTGAAATTTAAGAGTTGATCCTTAACACCTAGTTCTTGACTTTGAATGGTTGGATCTTGAATAGGAGCTCTATAATGAGAGCAGTTTTTATCACAAAGTTCCTATAGTTTGGTTGTTGATAGCATTGACCTTCGTTGCTTGTTTGGTGCATAACTTTCTCTATAGTTATTCAATTAAGTTAGTTCTTGTTGCATTTGGTTCTTGATTCAATTATCTTTAATTTTAATATAAATACAAAATTTTTGGAGCTTTACACAAGCTGCAGTTTTATTTCTAAAATCCCAAATCGTTTGCATAATGTGTTGTCATGTAATGAGCCATGACTTGGTTGGGTTGGACATTGGTATGCATTTATAAAGCATGAGATTGAATGGGATCTTGTTATGTTGTGTATGAAATGGAAAACATGACTGTATTGTTGGTGGTGGTTTGGCATGAGAATTGAATGCTTGATATGTCATGTGGATTTTGTTGGTAAAAAAGTTTAAAGGGAAACTCTTGGTGATGGTGGTTAGTGTATAATTATTCACGCTCACATAGAGTAGAATAATTTATGTGGTGAGAGTGGCAAGAGGTCCTAGTCTTTGGACATATTGGGCCCAAGACATTAGAGGATTAACCATGTGTGGTTGGGTGATAACCTCTTGCGTCTATACTCTGCAGAGTTTAGAGACTAGCACATGTGCATACTTCCTTTAGAATTTTATATTAAGAGTATGATCCGAATATTGAGTTAGAGAGTCCTTCAATTGTTTGCTTTCACATGTTTTGGGTGTTTACTGCTTTGCTTGTCTATAACCTGTTTTATAATATGCTTGCTCAATAACATGTTAAATATTTTATCTCTAGCTTACCCTTTTGCTTGTGTTTGTTTTCTTGTGTGGTGTTTCTTTTTGCGATGATCACCAAATCCTTGGTGTGAGCAGACGTGGAGATTCCTGGGATCGTTCAGATGATAGTGATGTTGTTGTCTTGTTTTGGGCATGGTAGTTAATGCTCTTTTGAGCAACTTTTGTCATACTGTTTTATTTTTATTTTTTTGCAACTATTTGCATTGTGAACACTCTCAAGTTAAGCTTATGGTCAATGTTATGTGCCTAGTACTCTTCCTCTAATAATATTATGGATAACATTAGAAGGTTATTCTTATATGTTTTCTATTGGTGCTCCATTTTATACTATAACTCTGTAACGTTTTAATTTATTAGAATTATTCTACTAAATTGGGACGTTACAAATTTCACATAAGAACAATTAGTTAAATATTCTATGTTCTTCAAACATAAATTTAATAATAAACTAAAAAGTATATATATATATATATATATATATATATATATATATATATATATATATATATAAAAAAAAAGTTGCATTAATAATCAATTTTAGTGACCAAAAGTTATTAATTCCTATAATGACCAATTTAGATAACAATTTACAAAATAAAAAAAATTGATTACTAAAATAGTCAATATTATGAATAAAAAATTATAATTAGTCGTTAAATCAATCACTAATTAATTAGAGACTAATCTAGAAAAAAATTCCTTTGATAGCAAAAATCTTTGTAGTTAGTATATTAGTAACCAATTTGATAGCTAAAAAATTGGTAGCTAATTGGTACCTACAAGAAAATCTTTTAATAATGACAAATTTTAGTGACAAGAAATAATTAGTCACTATATAGTGCCCAATTTAGGTACCAATTTAAAAACTAAAAATTATTGACAACTAAAACAATTCCAAAAAATTATAATTGGTCTCTAAATTGATAATTAAAACAGTTTCTATTATGAATTGATTTCTAAATTGGTCACTAACATCAACTACCAAGGTTTTGACTACCAAAATAATTGACACAAAAACAAATGGCCTATACAGGTCTCGAACCTGTGACCTTCGCGTTATTAGCACGACGTTCTAACCAACTGAGCTAATAGGTCATGCATTTTTCTACTCTAAATACAGGTTAAACTTTTTTATTGAAAAAAAAAATCCGATAAACTTTTTTATTGAAAAAATAATTGGATATTGACTAATTATAAAAGGAAAAAAACAAATAATTGTATATTGACTAATCTATTACATATTAAGAAAATACGATCTTACCAAAATTATTATATTACCCATTATCTTTTATTCTACGATGCAGCGATATTTCGATTTGGGTCATGTATCTGTGTCTGACACGTATCGTGTCTGATATTTTAGGATATTTTATCAATACTTATCAATGAAGTATCTAATTTATAAAGTTGTAGTATACTACAAAAAAGTATTTGAAATAATGACCAAATTTAGTGACAAAAAATAATTAATCATTATATAGTGACCAAATTGACAACTAAAATAGTTTCAAAAAATTATAATTGGTCTTTAAATTAATATTTAGAATAGTTTCAATTATGAATTAGTTTATAAGTTGGTCACTATCATTAGCTATAAGGTTTTGACTCTAATTAGGGAATTTGGATTCACACAATAACAATCATATAATTGTTATATTTTTTTAAAAAATTATTGTACATTTTTCAATATTTATATATGACGTATCATATCTTATTATTTTGAAAATAAACGTATTGACATATCGGATACGTGTCGTATCCGATACACGTATCGTATTTGTGCATCGTAGGTGGTATATATACACGTGTTGTGGTGGGGTATGTGTTCAAAAGTATTGTTTGTAATAGTGGTTGTTTCTTTGGTACATAAATAAATAATTGAAATAACCGAATGACTTTAATTATTATCATTTTCTAATTCTTTCTTAGTATAAAGGATTAGAACAAACTCACACTACAATAAAATTATTAAATAATAATTAAGTTTAGTAACAAAAAAAGTTAGTCACTATAGTGATAAATTTAAATACTAATTGAAAAAATAAAAATTATTGGTTATTGTCATTATTGTAAATAAAAAATTATGATTCATCGTTAAATTGATCACTAATTAATTACAGATTAATATAGAAAGTAATTCCCCTGGTACCCAAAACCTTAATAGTTAATGTTTAGTGATTAATTTATTAATTTATAAACTAATTCTTTTTGTAGTCAAAATCTTGGTATGTAAATTTGAGAGACCAATAATAATTTTTTATTTATAATAGTCACTATTTTAATAACTAATTATTTTTTATTTTGTAAATTAGTATCTAAATTGGTCACTATAATGACTAGCAATTTTGACTCATTAAAATGTGTTGTTAATGTATATTTCTTTTGTTGTGTCAAATTATAACTGAATGGACTATAGGTGGATCTTGTGACAAAATTTAGGGGGTGTCGAAATAAATGATTAAGTATATTTTTAGTCTTAAACTTTGACACCCAAATTGAAAATTGTCACCATCCGAAATTTTAATACAATTTAATTCACAAATTTTATAAATGAATGGATATAATCTTCTTAATTATTGTGTTAAAATTTGTTTATGTATGAAACGCTTTACTAGCAAATATTAAAGTCGGGACGTATTAGAGAGTATAAACAATTCAAATGATAATATGAAATGCATTTGACACTTAAAGAAAACAATGTAATTAGGTTAAAATAATTATATCAATTCATTTTTAAAATTTATGGACAAAAATATATTAAAGTTTTTTATGTGTCAAATGTATTTTCTAACGTATATTAAAGTTAAAATATGATAAACATGACAAACAATTCAAATAATAACATGAAACATTTAAACAAATTGATGTAATTAGGTTAAAGGATTATATCCATTATTTTTAAAATTTGGAAAAAAATATATAAAAATTTTAGACATAGACGAATTTTAATTTTGTATTAAAACTTTGATACTAAAAACATATTAAAATACAAGATAAATATATAAAAGTTTTGAAAGTATCAAATACATAAAATATATTAAAATTAAAAGAATTATATATATATATATATATATATATATATATATATATATATATATAAAAAAAAAAAAAAATTGGAAAGAGACATGGCCCCCTGTCATTGCATTCTATACACACTTTTTTTGAAGTCGTTATTCAGATTTGTAATATAGAATCCCTCCACTCAAGCAGAAAAATCTGATTTCAGTGCATCAACCGGAACCACTTAAAAGTATATGAAGTAAGACATTTTAATCAGAGACATTGGGAAAATAACAAAATAACATCAGCTAATGCCTCGACAAAAAAGAAAAAAAAAAACTAAAAACTTAATGTCACAAAAGTTCGTCAATTTTTGCTTTTATAAGAAATAATTATTTATGGTTGACCACAAGTGCATTTAAGAAGTTGAAGATAAAATTCAATTTTAGAAAATGATAATACTTCACAATTATCTATTGTCATTAACCTGAATATTTTGGGATGTCCAAATTTTTGTTAAATCACTTTTTTTTTTGGTTTTAAAATATTAAATTGGTCATCCAATTTTTTTTAGTTCCAAATTAATTTGATTTTGTAAAAATTAATACAATTTGGTCTTTTTAGTTAATTTCTTGAAGCATATCAAAGATTTTTCACTAAAATTGACACTAAGATTATGTTAATTACACTAATAAAGCAAATTATCCTTATTAACAGTTCCAATTTTAATGAAACCTTGATCTGTTTTAAGAAATTTAACGAACAAAACCAAATTGTATGAATTTTTCAAAAATCAGGATAAAATTGTGACTAAAAAAAGTTGGAGGAGCAACTTGTTGTAACGTCTCATTTAATTAATACGCGTAATTAAAAGAAACGCCACTCATAAATAGTATAACAATGCAGTCCTGGGGTCCTTAACGTCACCCCTACCCAAACTGGGAGGCACACCACGATGCCAACAAGAACAGTTGAAAAGTCTAACAAACGAAGTACAGTAATAAAGCATATATCAATACATGGGCCATAGCCCTAAGGAAAAGTGCATCAAGGAACAAGGTCCAGACTACGAAGACTATGCAGCGGAACTATCACCTCCCTGTTGTCCATGGGTGTTCCTCGCATCTGCTCACACCAACAAGTTGATGATCATCGCAAAAGAGAGTACCACACAACAGAACACACAACAATAAAAGTAGGGTAAGCCATAGTATAAAAGATTTCATCCATCAAATCAAATAAAATTTCACAAAAATCATACACCCAAATCAACCAAGCATGTTATGACCTTTCAAGCAATACACTACGACATGACTCGACTCATCCAGATACGTATAGCCTGGTCGGATTCAGCGAATACTTGCACTTATGGTGGATACCTCTGCTCACCCCCGAGCTGCTCACCCTCGAGCTATGTGTCACAAGTGTTACAATGAATCAATTTCCCTAACCACAAGGCTAGGCCTTAATGAATTTCAGCCCTCTTGCTACTCTCACCACAGGAGTCAGTCCGCTCTAGGTGAGACTAACTGACTCCTTAGAGTGTCAGTATGCAACCTTACCTTGAATCCTTACCTAGTTATACAGATGGGGCACCACCATGGACACCCACTAACAGGGGCCATGGAATTACGTCCCGACCACTGAAGCACGACCCGAAAATCCCACCTAGGGATTTCCAAGGAATTACGCACTAACACGGACCAAGCATACCAAATCAATCAATAAATATTAAAGCACATTCATATATACCACACGTACCATCTTTTGATAATTCACCCTTTTTCATTTCTTTCTCAGTGGTTCCATACTCAACCATTTCTCCCCAACCATAGTTACGGGATTTCAGATCATGCCAATACCATGCCACTTTAACACCAACCATCTCATTTAGTTCACATGCTAAGTTCATACCAAACCCATCATCCACAATCCATGAACCATGTCACGCATACATAACATTCCATTATATATTTCTCATCATAGCAATCATACTTAAACAAATACCAATCATCCAAGAGTAACAAAGCATCCCAACAATGCACTGTCTCGCCCAGTCCCTCGCTCAGGCTGAAGGGTCTCGCTCAGGCGAGCCCCCTTCGCCTAGGCGAGGGCTCGAAAAGTGAAATTGGAGCTAACGCGGGATCTCGCTTAGGCGAGACCCCTCTCGCCTGGGCGAGATACTTGCTCGCTCAAAAACTGAGCTGGTCGCCTTGGCAACCTTTCGCGTAAAAGGGGTTTGGACGAGTCCCTGTCTATCTCGCCTAGGCGAGACTGGCTCGCTTGGGCGAGATTAGCAGGTCTCGCCACTATTTTCCTACAACAGTCACCCACACCAAAACCAGAACAAAGCATTCATACGTACACAATTTACATATCATCGCATCAACCACGGGAACTCAAAATAACAGCCAACAACATGGAAACATGTAATATAGTAGTAAGCCAGAGCTTCCCTACCTGGAAATGGGCTCGTACGGGGCTTCGACACTGAACCAAGAGCACAACAGCTCTAGAACCAAACTTGCAAACTGGACAGCGGACAAAAACGAATTATTACAGGGCTTCTAACTTTGACCACGAAAACCATACTAGGAAAGGCGGTAGGGATTAAAAGATACTTACGTGAGTAGAACAATGGCCAAGCTAAACGTGAATCTGAGGAACTTTGGAACCCTAGCAGAAGACGGCAGCAACAGCTCTATGAGGTGTAGTTTCTGTTTACGGAAAATGAGCATAGGTTAGGGTTTGGGGTGGACTAGGTCTGTTTTCCCCTTTCTGGGCCAGCCCTAAGGCCCAATAGTTAAGGCAACCCTAAGAAAAAGGAGCAGAATGAAAAGTGGGCCTTACACTTGCTATTTTTGAATTAAAATAAAAAACAAAAGAGTAAGTAAACCCAACATTATTATATAAAATAGTAAAAACACTATATTTACTTTTTTATTATAGACACTAAATTGAACTAAAAAATAAGGAATGTACACACTTAATTAAACACAAATAACGAATATAAGGACTAAACTGAACAAAAATAAAGAATATAAACACTAAATTGAACACAAATAACAAATATATAGACTACATTGAATAAAAGAAACTAACACAACCACAAACTAACATATACTAACATTAACATGTGGCACAATGCTGACTTGACCATGGATAATTAAAAAAAAAAAAACTAACACATGATATGCATTGTTCAAATACACTAATTATTTAAACACCGTTAGCAAAAAAGACCAAATCGACCAAAATTGATGCAAATTATGACCTAATTGAATACAAAACAAAAATGAGAACAAAATTGAAAAAAAATATAGCGAAAATAAAAACCAAAAGAGTATTTGAGCATAGAATAAAATAGAAGTAATTATTCAAATATTATAAGTAAAAGTAAAGTTGCAAAGAAAATGTATGTACATATACTAATTCCAGTCACAAAATTGATAACACACTTAAAAATAGATATGAATATGTAATGTCTAAGTCGATGTGTGACCGACTTAGATGCACGCATTTTACTTCTGACCTAATAAAGATTTGATCCTAAATTCACGTGTAAGAACGAAAGGTGAAAGTACATGTTGTTTGGGCCGACGTATAATCTTGCAGGTCTTACCAGTGATCGTCTATGGAATGAGTTGACAATTATTGGCACGAGATTCATATAGGTCAGTAATTGGGCCGAAATCTATTTTGTAATTAATTTAAATTTTATTATTAGAATCATTGTATAGGAAAAATATTTATTTTTGTAATCTTTCTAATTTGTTATTATTTGTTGTAACTGAAATATTCCTCTTATATTCTTTAGAGAATAAAAACAATTTGCGATTGTTTTTTTTTTTTATAAATAAAAGGATTAACTACTCCATTGGTCATTATTTTTTGTCAAGAAGTGTTAAGTCGGTCATCTAATTTTTTTCGTCTTAATTTGGTCGTGACTTTTTTAATCTAATTCAATTTGGTTATGATTTTTCTAAAAGTGATTCAATTTGGTTTTTTATGCTAGTTTTATAGCAAAACAGGTCAGTCTGATCCATTTTGCCCCGTCTCGCCCTCGGCCCACCAAAAAAAGGTAGGGTCAGACTGATTTGCTAATGAAAAATGAGTCAGAAACTACAACCTGTCTTGCCACTGGGCAGACCTGCCACTTTTATTGTATTTTTTAAATTTTTATTTATAAAATTTGTTTATATATACACTTATAAATAAACATTTAGAACATATTTATTGATATAAATATTTTATAATCTTTTAATTGATCCATTAATATAATTTAATTGAATAAATTAAAAAAATTATTATATTTACTTGTTAAATTACTCTAATATAACAAATAATTGAAACTTAATTGGTAAGTGTCAATGATTCAAATTATAATAGTATTGCATATTTAGATTTATACAAAAACTAAATATAGAAATATTAAAATTTTTAATAATTTTTAATTAAAAAAAACGGGTTTGCGAGGTTGGCTACTAGTTTAGAGAGTTAGAAGGGTTAGGTGGGCCGAACCAAAATGGGCTGGTGGATTGAAAATTCTAACCTGACCCACTCTTTTCATGGCGGTCAGGGCAGACCCGCTTTGACACCCATAATTTTTCACAAATGGTGTTAAAGTTTCACATGTCAATTTTTGTTTTTCTTTTAACTTTTTAAGTTTTATTTACTTTTTACATATGTCACTTCACAATTGTGTTACGTGACAGTGTCAATCAACATGACATGACAACAACAATGTGATAATATGACAATACTTACTATATTTATTATTTAGATTCAATTTAGTTTTAATTTTTGTAATAAATAAAATAATATTACCTTCTTAAATTAAGACATTTTTTATATAAACTTTATATTGATATTTTTTATAACTAACATTTTATTAAATATTTATGAAAATATTTTTAAATTAATTTTATTGTTATTTTTTAACTGAAATGTTTCTTTTATTTTTTTAGAATGAAAATAATTTATAATTGATTTGTTTATAAATAAAATGTTAAGGCGAAGAGACAAATACTTTGTGTAAACAAATATGATATGTTATCTTTCTATTTTCAATTTTCTTATTATTTCTTGTAACAGAATAAAAATAAATTGAAATTGGTTTGGTAATAAATAAATGCTAACTTCCACTAAAAGACGAAATTAATTTAGTCTCAGTGTTATCTACTTTCTGCCAATTTTGTCTTCCCAAGTTCTCACGAATTTTACTAATTATATAATACTGTTTTATGTTTTATCCTTTTGTGAAATACATTATAGTACCAAACATACAAATCTTTTCCAACTGTCCCTAAAGAGAAAGCGATCTTCGAGTGAAGAACAGGACGGTGACCGCCGACAATGGCGGCCACCCCACCCCCTCCGTCTTTTTCGCTTCCATCGAATAAACCTTTCTCACTCAAACGCTCTCACTCTCTGTTTCACCCTTCTAGGAACAACAACAACAACAACAAATCCCTTTTCTCTTTCAATTCGAATCTGAGGTGCGAGATCAAAGGCTTCGAGGGCCATCGCCGCTGGACACTCGACCGTATCTCCGACATGAACAAGGACTCCACCGCTCTCTCCAATTCCAGCACCAACCCTTCTTCTCCATTGGTTTCTGTCTCCGCTGTCACTTCTGCTTCCCAATTACCCACCAAAAATGCCAAAAAGGTTGTTCTTTTCTTCTGCGCCGAGACCAAGGCCCTCGCCGAGAAAATCGCCGCCGACTCTGACGCCATCGAGCTTCGCACCATCTCTTGGGGGTTCGTCCCTTCCCTCTCACGTTGCATTTCTCGCCATGCATGATGCATCCGCTGCTCCTCTCCCTCTGTTTTCTCTGGTTTTGATTTTGACCAATGTGGTGATTTGTGTTTGTTTTTCGTCTAATTTGAGCGTCCCATTCGGGTGAATTGCTCTGTTGTGTTGGAATTGATGTCATGGTGGTGCAATTTAGGAACTTGGAAGTACCCATTACGGTTATATTGTCCCGTTTCTGTATTCCATCAACTTCGAGTGCCCCATTTGCCTAAATTTGTTTGTTGGGTTAGAATTGATGTTTCCGTGGTGGCAATTTAGGAACTTTCATCTCATTCTTTCTTTGTATGATAGGTATTAACTGTGTTATATATTTGCATGCATTAAATGGCTTTTCATTTAGTACTTCCATGGGAATAAGAGCTTTTGTTAGGGAGGATATGGCCTCACACAATGCTGCCACATTGTGAATCTTGATGCCTGAGAATAAAGCTTAAAGCCCGTTTATTCTGGGTTGTAATTTTCTTTTTTCTAGTTAGTTTGCGTTTTGAGTGAATTGTATTGTATGGTTTGTTTCACTGAAGTACTTTGTGCACCTGAAAACTCAGCAAGTTTCCCGATGGCTTCCCCAACATTTTCATTCCTAATGCCCAAGGAATTCGCGGGATGCATGTGGCTTTTCTGGCCTCATTCAGTTCTCCAGCAGTGATTTTTGAGCAGATTCCTGTTATTTATGCATTGCCAAAACTATTCATTGCTTCATTTACCCTTGTCCTTCCGTTTTTCCCAACGGGCACATCAGAGCGTATGGAGGATGAAGGAGATATTGCCACAGCTTTTACTTTGGCCAGACTTTTGTCCAACATACCCATTTCTAGGGGAGGACCTACCAGTCTGGTGACGTTTGACATTCATGCCTTGCAGGTCTAATATTTGTGGAATTGCTTTTAACAATTGTTGTTTTGGGTGGTCTGTCTCATGTTTTCCTTGTCTTTCTTTGTCAGTTGTGAAATTCCTGACTATAATTGTTTGATTATTTGTGGCAATTCAGGAGAGATTCTACTTTGGTGATAACATTTTACCATGCTTTGAGAGTGGGATACCATTGCTGAAAAGAAGGCTCCAGGATCTTCCTGATTCTGATAATGTGAGGATTTCACCTGTATTATTTCTTCTCTTTCAGGCTTTGTTTTACTGTGTAGTTTTCTCATGTGCATGTGAATTTGATAATGGAAATTATGTTTTGACTTAGACACATGAGTAAAGCTCTTCCTAAAAGACTAATCTATTAAGTAGAACTTCATCACAAAGGACTCGCTCATTACAAGTTACTGACTGATCTTTTTTAACTTTGACGTTATAAAAACAGATTGTATATTAGTTATTCAAGTGAATGAGAATCATTTCTTTTATACCATCGCGTAATCGGTAACAACTTTGGTTTTCTTCTTTCACAGATATCAATTGCTTTTCCCGATGATGGTGCATGGAAACGATTTCATAAGCAACTGCAGCATTTTCCAACGGTATTGAATATGGTTAATATATCAAATTTTCTCAACTTCAGTAAAAGTTATAAATATCACACTGGCATCAGTGTTACAGCTACTAATTTGAAGTTTGAAACATTGATTAACTTGCTTTGGTGGTTCCAACTATTAGCACTTACACAATGGACATGCAGATAGTCTGTGCAAAAGTTCGGGAAGGAGAACGAAGGATAGTTCGTATTAAGGAGGGAGACCCTAGGGGTCGTCATGTCGTGATTGTTGATGATTTGGTTCAATCAGGTGGAACTTTGATAGAGTGTCAGGTATACAAATCTGTGTATGCGGATTCTTACATGGCACTGAAGTTGGAATCTTATATAGTTCGAATTATTGTAGCAAATATGCTTTTGTATATACCTTGATAATTCATTGATTTGTCATCTTTCAGAAAGTCTTGGCAGCTCAAGGAGCATCGAAGATTAGTGCTTACGTGACCCATGGCATTTTTCCAAATAATTCATGGTCACGCTTTGGACACGACAATGGGGGTAATGCCTGATTTACTTTGTTCGTTAAGCCATGATCATTGATTTTCTTTGTTATAAAGAAAAATAACTTTATTTGAAGTATTTCTAAATTTATAATACGAATTGATGAACTTGTTATTCATCCCAATATTAGGCGCCACATGTTAACCTGTTTTCTTACATCGACTTGATTTAATTGTATTTCTTACTTCCTTTGGTAGAGTTTCAACATATCAGGAGGAGCAGTTGTTCTTAATCTATCATGAAACCATTCTTGTTGTAATTGAACACTCACAAATCTAGTATTGGTGTCAGGAAACAGTAATTAACATTAAATTCTGTAATGTTAAAAGGAATGTAGAAGATATACTTCCATGTGTTAACAATTGTATTTCATCAAACAATATTCTATGAAGTTAGTGGCTTACTGTTTACACTTTTATTTTCTCACCTTCAACCATTTCTAACTTTCATGCACAGGGCATCCAGAGACTGCATTCACTTACTTCTGGATCACAGATTCATGCCCCTTAACAGTGAAAGAGGTAACGAATAGGCCACCATTTGAGATTCTCAGCCTTGCAAGCTCCATATCTGCCAGTCTTCAAATCTGAAGGGGACATATATAATGTCATTTTCGTTTCATGCTCAAAATAAAACGAAGAAAAAAGAAGAGGTCTTGTTAATAACAATAGTCAAAGTTGAGTTCTAGGACTTCAGGATGTGGCTTATAGAAGAGTTAATAAGACGCCAGGGAGTAAAACCCTCAACTTGATCATCTACTCTTACCACGGTTATTGCTGCGATATCTACCTGGGCTGCATTCATTTATCCAAAGCTTGCTCTTGTGTTATAAATATGTACTCTATCTTGTGGATTTTGGTAGTTTCAGTCGCGTGTATGATCCTGGATGTATGAAACTTTAAGAGACTATTCTGTCTTTGCAAATTAAATAAATTATGATTTCAAATGTCCATCTTTAAAATCTTGCCTGAGCATTTTGAAGATCTATATTCTCAAATTGCCAGAAGAATGCTTCATTTAGTTAATGATTCTTTGAGGTCCTAACATCGGAGGCTGCCATAGATTTGGTTAATGATTGTTTGCACAAGTTTTCCCACCTTATGATTAGCCGGTTGACCAGTATCAACAATGAACTAATGAATGATGAATCTGATATCCAATATTTTAAGATATTTATTAATAAAAAACCAATATTATTTTTATAATAATAATTTATAATTTTTTATGTTAAAATTTTAATATATTTGATTTTAATTTGAATTCAAATAATAATAATTATTATTATATTTATCATATTTTTAAGAGTTTTTATTATTTTTTAATATATGTATATATAGTATTATATCTTATTATTTATAATATACGTGTCGGATATAAGTACAATATTTAAGTACTGTATTTGTGGATCATCTGAACTAATAGAAAGACATAAGAAACTGTATTTGTATGCTTTATTTTACAATGAGTGTATCTTATTTTTATAAACTTTTTATTAAAAATAATAAAACTAAATCAAATGATCAAATATTGAGCCAGTCGTCAGCTTATGATTGCCAATTAATATGAATACCACATGTGAACGATATCTATTGCTATAATGTTTTTTTTTCTTGAAATTATGTCTGATTAAATCATGTATTATATGTGTTATCTATATTTTTATTGAATGAGGTATATTGAACAAATTCCTTTTTTTAAAATATATAGGTTGGGATAGTCTAGAATGTTCTGAAATAATAACTTCTTAGTTTGGTAATTCTAGGATAGGCATGAATGTCAATTGAGATGATTTTTTTTTTCCATTAGAATTTCCAGAAAAAAGAAGAAAAAGATAAAACTCGCATAAATTAATTTTAACCTATGAAAAGTTCATCCGAAAAAGTTCTAAATCATTATTTTAGTAGTCGTTTTGCTATTCATAAAAAAAAAGTAAATCTATTTAATGTCATAAAAATATTAAAAAACAAGTGCTTTATTCCATTGGTAAGTAATAATAATATTTAGAGGAAGTTACATAAGACATGACATAAGTTTGAATGGCATTAGAGTACACAAAGAACAATTCGTATTTCTGTGTACATAAGGACAAGAAAACATAAATATATTGAAGCCGAAGAGGACTATACTAATTTGACAGAAAAATAGGAAATTTGTAAGGCAAACTCAAACCATTCATTTCATTCATTCTAAGGCTAGATAGAATCCACACATTTACAAGTAGGTGGCGGAAGTTTCTTTAAATGTTCACTTATCATAATTAAGCTGCTGCAAACAAATCCAATTTTTTTTATTAAAATTGAAAGTGTCTTGTCATTTTTATTTGAGTAACAAAATGGACTAAGGGAGACTATGTTGCTGAATAATTAACAAAAGTTTTAATTAATGTAAATAAAAATTCATATCAAAACACTAAAAAATACATGAAATATCTTGTACTTCTCTAGCTACAAAATAACTTTCTTTTCATCCAATACTCAGTCCTGTCAGTTTTAAGCATTCATGATGATTGGTAAGTCAGAAGAGTCACCATAGTTTGTGACAGTAACATATCCCAATAAAAAATCTTTGAAAACGTTGTTAGTGGATATAAACTCGTCTTAGTTTCAGGTTGATCAAATATTTGGTACACTCAAATCATACTTTTAAATCTTAAACTCTGTTGCTAGGATTGGCACAATAGATGAAGTCCCACACTTGTCAAAGCATTGAATGACAACTGAAGCAGCAGATATAAAATTTGAACATCTATAATGTTCAAATCATACCTTTCTCGGCCTTTTGGCTAAGATCAAGTGTAGTATCTGTTCTTATCAGTTTAATATCTGATATGTGGACTATATGTTCACACGATATTAAATTTATTTTTCAAGGGAGAGGACCGTCCAAGTAGCTTGCTGCTTAGTTCTCAAGCATCGCCTTTGTTTTGCACTCCTGCAAAGGCCTGGTGCATCCCATCCAAATCAGTTTGAGTTATTTTTGGTTATCAATAGTTTTATTTCTCTTGGTTGTCTGGTTCAGTTGTTTTTTATTTAATGTTACTAGGTTGAAGGGTTTCATAAGTACCTAATTTACTGGGATTTGCTTTATAAGGGAGAGGAATGTTAGAGTATCTGTGTACTTATCTCTCCAGCACAGCCTTTGGTGCATATATTGTTGTTTAGTCTTTAGTTTACATTCTCCATTTAGTTGGGTATCCATAATCATCGGTCAATTATTTATATGGATTTCCTATTATAATCATTGGGTGAATTTAGAGGTTTTGACAGGTGGACATATCTTGATCTGACTTCTGTTGGGCAAACATAATTTAATGTTGAAGTAAAAATACTGGTGAAGAAAAAAGCTCCTCTGGTTGCAACATCACATATTAGAGACACGGACAACATTGGATGCTTGGCTTCACTGGCAGCTGTATAAGTACTTAGTTAAGCCTTAATTAGGCATGAACCAGTGCCATTGGAGAAGAAGTAAGATGGTTGCTTATGAGTAATTTCAAGTTTTATCACATGCCATGAACTCGATTGCTGGTCTAGATTGCAAAGTCTGTTACTGACGTGGTGATTTTGGAGCATCATACTCAATTTATGGAGTCCCACACTTGTCAGAACAATAACAGGTTTCTGAAGTTTGAGATATAAAATTTGAACACTTATAATTTCCAAAGCATACCTTTCTCGGCCTTTTGGCTAAGATCAAGTGTAGTATCTGTTCTTATCAGTTTAATATCTGATATGTGGACTATTAGTTCACACGATATTAAATTCATTTTTTGAGGGAGAGGACCATCAAAGTAGCTTGCTACTTGGTTTCTCGAGCATCGCCTTTGTCTTTCACTGATGCAAAGGTCTGGTGCATCCCACCCAAAATAATTTGAATTATTTGGTCTGTGCTACTAGTACTACTTGTTTTTCTGATTTTGTTTTTCTGATTTTGAGGTTTTCTTTGGGATTTTTATTAGGTGGAAGAGGTTCATAATTGTAACTTGATGGTACTATTGCTTTTCTTATTGTGTGGTTTTGTTGTTTCTTTGGTACTCTCGTAGATGAGTTTTATAATTACCTTATCAATTGGGTTTGTCTATCCTATTTGTTGGTTTATGCTGAAATTATCCAACCATGGAGGACAATTTGCCTTTGAAGATTGTAAAAACTATGTATTTTTCATTTTGTTCTTTGATAATGATTGACTTCTCTTTTGATCAGCCAAGACTTGTCAGGCCCAGGTTGTTAGTAAGATTAGTCCTAGTCGTGGTTTTTCTTCCACAAGGGATCAGTGATGGGCTTGATAAAGTTTCCCGCATATTTATTTGGAGATCCTATTACAAATCAGGTTTCCATTCATAAAGCTGAGAATAGTCTGCAGCTTTTTTTCACTGACATAATTTGTAATTTTCTGAATTTTTTCCATTAACACTTAACCTATATTATATTATATTATATTATATATATAATATTCCAGATAATTAGCATGAAAGATAATTATATAAGAAATATTAAGTTAAACCTTAATTAGGCATGAACCATCCTATTGGAGAAGGATCAACACAATATTAAGTAAAAGATATTTCGAAGGACTAATCATTTCAAGTTTCATTAGACATCACATGAACTCAATTGCTGTTCTAAATTTTGAAAGTCCGTTGATTTCCGGAAATCATGTTGGGAGCATTAATGAAGTTGTGAAGTCCCACACTTGTCAGAGTACTGAAATGTACCTGAAATTTGAGATATAAATTTGAATACTTCAGTAGTATAAGGCATACCTTTCTCGGCCTTTTGGCTAAGATCAAGTGTAGTATCTGTTCTTATCAGTTTAATATTTGATATGTGGACTATTAGTCCACACGATATTAAATTTATTTTTGTAGGGAGAGAACCTTCAAGGTAGCTTGCTACTTGGTTTCTCAAGCATTGCCTTTGTTTTGCACTGATGCAAAGGCTAGTGCATCCCACCCAAAACAATTTAAATTATTTGTTCTGATTTCTGATGGTTTAAACTTGATTATTTGGTCTGATTTCTGATCGATTTAGTTATTTAATTGGTTTGTTTTCAGAATTTTTTGCACTTCTGTAATGACTTGGTGCATCCCATTGTAAAGTTTTGATTTTATTTGATAGTACCAATTTTGTGAGCATTGGTCTTTCTCCTTGGGACTTAATTGCTAAACTATATTTACTATTTGAGTTGAGACTACCAATGGTCTTTCTCATTGAGAAGTTGATTGCTAAATTATATTATGGCTTCTAAGAATCTTGAAGACAAAACCTGTGAGCACATTTTCACTTTTCTTTTTACCGTCTTCTTTTATACATAAAATTTAGAAAACTCAATTACTAGTTAATCTTTAATTATTCTTTATTGTAGTTGCTTAAACAAGAATCATATTTTTTCAACATGTTTAGTAATACTCAAATCAATGTTTATAATGTTACAAAGTTATCAGAAGAGAATAATGGAAGTGACATGGACAGCGTGTTCACTGCACTCAAGGCCACACTTGATGATGCTGAGGAGAAACAATTCTGAAATGAAGCTATCAAGGATTGACTGAGAATGTTAAAAGATACGACTTATGAGATGGATGACATCTTGGACCAGGTACGAAACTCTCACTTATCATCTTTTCATCCTGAGAATGTTGTTTTCCGAAGCAAAATTGCTTGGATAATGAAAAGAACATGTGAGATATTGAAAGACATTGCTGAAGAAACAACTGATTTTCATTTGAGTGAAACTGTTCCATAGAGAAGTGGAGCCAAACCAGTTCATTCGTCACAGAAACCACAAATTATGGAAGAGGAAAAGATATAAATAATTTGCAGACTTTTTTATTAGTGATACTGATGCATCTTATTCTGAGGATTTAGCAGTCCATTAAAAGAAAAAGATATACAAAAAAATTCAGATTTCACTTTGAAGAGAATGACAAAAGCTACTATTGGAGCGGTACCAAGAATGTTAGGAATGGAAATATGAGTTTAAGCACCACATCAATTAAAATGAGACAATACAAGATTTGAAATTCTTTCATTTTTTGTTTAGTAGTAATCACTTTAATTGATGACATACATTAAAAGAGGGAGAAGAACGATATGCAAATTTCAGATTTTCATCAAGTCTGCATTACTGCACAATGTGTTTTATTCAAAAACTGAGACATGTATTGTTTCATTTAATCAGAACTCCGGTCACTTTGAGAGCCTATATTTAAACACTTGTCCCTTTCATTTAAGTTCAGAATGAAGTTTAATATAATAAGGTTTGTCAAATGTAAATTGCAAAGATCAGATATTTGTATTATTTGTTCCTTTGTTTATTGGACCTCATAGGATCCTTTCATCAATCTATTCAAAAGTGGATTTGTATCATTTATTACTCTCTGTATAAACAAGTTTTTATACAGAAATATGAAACTCATAAATGGATAAATGAATTGGTATGAAACTCATAAATGATAGTATTGATAACATCATAATATGCAATCATCCCCTTTTATTCTCTCTGCAGCAAAAAGTGTAAAATGTGGTGCATGACATTACAAATCAATTTGTTACACAACATCATCTAAGGAGTCGAGAATAGGAGGAATGGAATATCTAACTGAATATTGATATTTATGTAATTCTCAAGAACGGTATTCCAAAGTACACTGAAAATTTTGTAATTTGAACAAGGGTAAGTGATTTTGGGTCAAGGACACTATTCGCGAAAGCATTTCAAATTTACAATCTACCATTGTAGAAGATAACAGAAGAAAAAAGTTGTAAGTTGTAAGTGTAAATTGTGACTGATAACAGAAGAAAAAAGTTGTAAGTGTAAAGTGTGGCTAAAACTACAAATCCTGAGCTCGTCTCATGAGTTCTTCCCTATCGATGAAACGCTCAAGCAGATGTTTCTCTCGCAAAACCAAATAATCTTCAGCCCTACCTAACCATTCATATCTTCGTTTTGCTGCATAATCATAGAGAGCATCCCTGAGAGGAGTAGGAATCACCCAGAGTGAGCTTAAAGCAGAGTAAGGTGGTGGTAAGTATGACAGAACTCGCAATGCAGCTGCAGATCATAAATCAATCAGATTGACACAAAACAAAAATCACATACAAAGAGAAGTTTGGTGAAAATATAATTCACAAAGCCTCATTTGTGAAGTATTAATCTAAATATTTGTTCCAGAATTTGCTCTAAACATGATCCAGATTCAGATGCTGTTAGCAACATCACTCTTAATTCAGATTGAGAGTGGCATTCATCATACTACAGAATATGGACTTATCAATTCAACAAAGCAAGAAACTTATCAATGTTCAAAGACCTAAAAACTCAATATACAAAGCAGATCTCATATTGTTCCTTCCAAAGCAACAACAGATCTGGACTAATGCTAAAACTTTATATGCACGCATGTATGCTAAAACTACAGTGATGCAGTAAAATAGTCTAAAGAATGTGAAAAACAACAAAATGGATACCATTGAAGTTAACTAAATGAGTGAGAGCATTCTAACCAGTGGATCCCTGAGAATATTCATTGAGGCCTTCAACAAACAACATTCGCCATATGACATCCTCTCGGTCAAGACCGCAAGCTCTCAAATATGGCTCAGCAGCATCAGATTGAACACAGCAGAATTTGATCCGTTTGTCCTTATCTGCTCTGATTACCCATTTTACTCCTGTCAACACAGAATTATCACAGCCATGAAAATCGTTAACAAGCCTACCAGATTTTAAAAACATCAATCAAAATGCCAATTACTAATTTTGTAACCTCTAGTTTCACCAAGTCTATCTTATAGAGATAGTTTCCTTCCCACAGCTAAACATAACCTCAATAAAGTATTCTTGGAAATTAGGTTTACACCTAACTCAACTCCACAAAATTTCACTTCTAACTTGAGCTTTGCACTGCATTTATATATTCTATTATAGTCAGTCATATTACTAGTTGATGTGAGGCTAAACCACCACCCTTCAAGTTGCAACTAAGGCAACTCTCGAAGAGGCCACAACTAAGACAGGGCTAGGGGTGACAGCAATTAAAGAGACTTTTCAAAAACTATTCCCTAGTCTTTTTAAGACAATGTCCCCAAAAAAATGAAAATAGCTTAGTTGAAAACTCACCGATAAGTTGAAATTGATTGTCAGATCCTAATATAACAATGTAGATGTTCAAAGGATGAACAAACAAGGGTCACCAATGGCTCCGACATCATCTTATCATCTTCAATCCCTATTACATGGGATATTCAAATTGTCATCTATCATACCAATTAAAGTAAACTGCGTTCTTCAATTCGACGCCTGAGCTAAGAATACTCCTACCAATTTGTCTCTATTTGAGCGCAAGGAATCTGAATAAACTAAACTGAATCATTACACACAAAATACAACAGACACCATTTAGCATTCAATAAAGAAGCAAAGAGCTGAAAACTCCAGACTGATAAAAACCATAAAACATACAAAGAAAGATCCACCTCACACTGAGACAAAAAATAAACTAACAGGAACGCGATGAAATTCAAAAAGAATTGGAATATTTGTGGCATGTGCTCAATTTCTTAAAGAACAGTCAGTGACAGAAATCTTGGACGTGATTTATACTGCAATGTCAAGATTTTGGGAGCCTCCGAACTGCAATTGCAGTCACATCAAACGCATTCGTCTGCATACAATTCCCTCAACTTCGAGAATCACAACGAAATCGAGTCGAGACCCTATAAGCAATTCAAAACCTAGACCAACCTAGTAGAATGCTTAGTTTTTTTTTTTTTTTTTTTTTTAACTTTATAATTTTTAAT
>Ga0214543_1001174_pt1 | contig 49579 bp, 31 predicted proteins | sample CNSS2metaG_FD_160094 | JGI IMG/M metagenome (GOLD analysis project Ga0214543, IMG submission 160094) | Root nodule microbial communities from cowpea collected in UCLA plant growth center, Los Angeles, California, USA - CNSS2 | ecosystem: Host-associated > Plants > Roots > Nodule | place: USA... | reverse complement strand
ATGTAATCCGGATGAGTCGAGTCTGAGTCTAGTGTATTGCTTGAGAAGTCATAACATGATTGGTTGATGAATATTGTTTTGGATTGTGTAATAGCATGTGACTGCTTGATAAACTGTTTCTACTCTAGCTTACCCTGTTTGCTTGTTGGGTTGTCTTGTATGTGGTCCTTCTCCTTTTGCGATGATCATCAATTCATTGATGTGAGTAGATGCGAGAGGCACTCGAGGTAAACAGGGAAGAGATGATTCCGCTGCATAGTCTACCTGGGCTGGACTTCATGTTTTATTTGGACTTTTCTTTAGGGCTATGGCCCATGTACGCTTTACTCTTTAGTATTCTATTAACTTTCGTTAAGTCCTTGGATTCTTGGTTGTATCTGGCATCACGGTGTGCCTTAGTTTCTCCTAGCATTTTTGGATATTGTAAGGAGTAACGTTTATACTCCAGGACTTGTTTCTAAATTTCTATCTGTGTGGCATTTCATTTAAATTAAAGTTATTTTTTAAATGGGGTGTTACAATGAGTGAAAATAAAAATCCATCTATGCCAAAATCATTTGCTTTTGTTATTATCTAATCTATTTAAAATAAATTTTATTAAATATTCAATCCAAAATCTATTTTATTAAATTTAGATTTTAATCTTATCTATATTTTAATCTGGATATTAAGAGTTAGTCCATACCAAAACTTAAGACGGGTTGTTCTGGATCTAAAGAACAAAGTTTCATTTCCTTAGGAAATCAAGTATGAAAAAAAAATAAAAAAAAAAAAAAAAAAAAAAACTAAACCTAATCTATTGTTACACCGAATAAAAAACAACAGACATCTTCACGAAACCATTGAAACAAGCTCGGTTTGAGAAACTCATGGAACAAATTGGATGACTAGCTTAGGGTTAATGGATTAAAGGAGTTGTTGTAGTTTGTAATCTAACTAAACTAGGTTATGTTATTTTAGCTACAAACAGAACAACCATATAAATACATGTTTTTTGCAATCATAAAATCATAATTGATTGATGAATGAGAAAAATACTTTCTTTTTACAACTATTTATCTACGTATTCTTCCCCTTTCTTTGTGTCCCTTGTGTGCGTGAGGTGCCCACAGAAGCATGTGTATGTCCTGCATACAGAAGAGAGAAGTGAGCACAAGAACGAATTAAGATAGTCTAAGAGATTGAAAATGTTAGCTTAAGATACTAATTAATTGTTGGCGCTTTGCCATCTAACAATGGTGTCTGTGTTGATTAAAATTAGCCTATTAAACATCAACAAAGATTGAGTGAGAGAATGATGCTTTCAATCAAAATTGATATAAGTGATATCGTTGATCAAATTTGAGTTGATGATATAGTGTTAAGTTTTTTAAAATATTAAATTTTTAAATATATTTAATTTTGAAAATATTTAATTAATTACGATTAATTGAGAATGTATTGAATTTAAAAAATAGTTTATGTTAACCATTCGTAAAAGTAAAAGAATGAAATAAATTTACTTGAAGGCTATATAATCCATTAAAATTTATAAAATAACTTTTACCAAGTTTTAAAAACGACAATTGTAAAACCACCCAAAAAAATAATAATTTGTTCATTACACATGGAGATAATTTTAAAAACCATTTTTAAAATCCCTATATATACATGCATGCAGAAATATTAAAATTATATATTTTACCCAGAAATATATTTTTATAGTAATAATATTAACGAGGAATGAAAGATGGCATGACTGATATGAATAATTAGAAGGCTGCATGAGTTTTGACTGTTTAGCAATGGCTCCTTCGGTTTAGGTCATCTTATGAAGCTTGCTTCTTGCATTTTCCAAGCATGCATGACGCTATTTGACATGTCTTCATTTTTAACAAGATTCTCCTTATGAACACTTCAATTCAAACTTTCGAATACGTTGACCAGATAAACCTAATCCTAAATCAAACAAATGTCTGCAAGTACAAAATAATATTAAATATATTTTCTATCCACCTAACATGTGTGTTTCTATTTTTGTGACTGCAAATATTTCAGATACCATTGGTATTTGCACAAACACTTTCTGACACTGTTCAAAACCTCTTGCAAGTTACAGGAGTGAATATAAGAAAAAAGAAAAAGGAAAGTTATGAACATGAAACAAAATTGATTTCAGCACACACATATATATATAAGTATATTATATTAATTTTTTTTCTTACTTTATTTGTCTAATTGGATTGATTCAAACAACAGTGCCTGAGTTCGACTCCATAGTTTTAGTTTTGTTTTCAAGGCTGTCTCAGATTCCTCTGGTTCTTGTATAATCACTTTCGACTGTTACAACTTTTTTTCGGAATCAACACATATTATTATGTTATGTTCTTGGTAAATTGCCTTTTCATAGGATGATCAAGTGTTTCAACATTACAATCAACACTTCAAAGTCGATAAACAAAAGAAAAGGAAAATGATTTTTATTTATTTTTTAAATAATTTTTCATTTTTATATTTTTTCATTCTCAATATTTCAAAATTACTCTATTGTCATCTTTAATGTGATTCTCAGAAAAAGTTGTCAAAATTTAATAATCTTTATCTATAAAAAAGGGTTAATATTATTATTATAATGACAAAAATTGTTCCCAACAATTAATTACAAAAGCAAAAAGAAAAATATTTGTTTGTTAGAAAGAAGAGATAGAAGCATGATAGGGTTTATAGATCTAAGCAACCTATAGGTATAGCTATATATAATATAATAAAAATTGATCAACATGTTAAAAAACGTATTGCCGGGAAGTCCAATAAAGTTATACCCCATTGGTCTGTGTCTGTCACTTGCAATTTCTTTTGGATTTCGAATGAACAATGACCCCACCTTCAGATAGGGTTCATGCAAGGGAGGTCGTAAGTGGGGAAGAACTTCATGTTTCATCTCTCAGTTGACTTCTCTCTCTCACTCTCTCTCTTATTACCATCACACACTCTGCTTAATTTTTGCTTCTCACACATTATATTTATATATATATCAAGAACCAATCTTTATCAGCTAGCGTTGGAAAGAAGAACAAGGTAATCAATTGATCAAATCAAGCAATGATTTCAAGGGTCACATCTAGCTTCCAAAATCATCTTCAGATGTTCCCTGAGCATGAAGAATTGGTGTCACCCTCTGTGGAATCTGGGTCAGCTTCACACTCCAGCACCCTCCTCTTCAATCTCTCTATTCTGAAGGACAAGGTGAGCGAGGTGCAGACCCTAGTGGGTGTTATTCTCTCCCCAAATCAAACCCTTCCCGAGTCAACTTCCATGGCCATATCCAGCATGAACTCCACAATCCAAGAAATCCTAGTCACTGCCTCATCAATGATGTTCGCCTGCCAACAGATGGCTCACACAACCCCTTCTCCAGGTATTAATAATAACACCACCACTACATGCACCAACAAACTGCACCACCTCAACAAGTTATTATTGCCTCACTCAAACGCTAATAACACAGCCATAGATATGAGTGAGGGTTGTTTATTTTCTAGCACCGAGTCAGAGACGCTGGACTGGTTTACTGAAAGCTATAACAACAACGATAATAGCAATAGCACTAAGGAAGATGATCCAGGCGTTGTGATTACTGAAAACAACATGATTATTAGGGAAGAACATGAACTTAACGAAGAAGGGTATAGAGGGGTTTCAAGAAACAGTGATATAATCGAATTGGATGCTGCGGATTTGTTGGCGAAGTACACGCACTATTGCCAGGTTTGTGGGAAAGGGTTCAAGCGTGATGCGAATTTGAGGATGCACATGAGGGCTCATGGGGATGAGTACAAGACCAATGCTGCATTGAGCAACCCAATTAAGAACAAGGGGAAGTTGGAAGGGGAAAGCGAGTTTTTGATGGGTGTGAAGCCAAAGAGATATTCGTGTCCTCAAGAAGGGTGTAGGTGGAACCAAAAGCACGCCAAGTTTCAGCCATTGAAGTCTATGATTTGTGCCAAGAATCATTACAAGAGAAGCCATTGCCCGAAAATGTATGTGTGCAAGAGATGCAACCAGAAACAGTTCTCTGTGCTCTCTGATCTTAGGACACATGAGAAACACTGCGGGGATCTGAAGTGGCAGTGCTCCTGTGGCACTTCCTTTTCTAGGAAAGACAAACTCATGGGCCATGTTGCTTTGTTCGTGGGACACCAACCACTTATCAACAACAACGTTGGTCTCTCGTCGTACTCTGCAAAATTGGAGCACCACACATTGCAAATGCAGATTGATGCTGCCTCAAGATGATGGTGTTCATATATATCAAGAGGTGCTCTCTCTCCCACCTTCACAATGCTGCTAAATAAACTTGTATGAGAAAAAACAATGTACAATAAATTTAACTTTCTTTGTAAGTTAATTAGAAAGTTAATTAACTCGTGCTTATTATTAATTTTATAAAAGTTTTCTTGCTAAGATTTTCAGAAAATAAGGTGCATAACTTACAAAGGTTTTCTTTTTTTTTTTTTTTATAAAGTTTACGGACAGTTTTGTCTTGAATTAGTTTCCTTGTCACCTTTTTCGTCTGTGATGATCAGTTAAAATCACATGTTAATTATATGTGTATGTATAGAAACTCTCATGCATAGATTTTATATCGCTTGGAGATACGAGAAAATCTTAGAATGGTGAGTGACTTGTCTTTTACTTTCTGAATAGGATTTTTTTAATCAATCCCTAATTGTCATGTTTTTTTTTTAAATTTAAATATAAATTTAAGTCTGATTGAATAGAAGATCTATAAAGGCATTGTAGTTGTAAGTGATATGAATATGTTATGAGTTAGACTCTCTCTAGTAATTTTTCTTGTTTTACACAAATTAGTTTGTTATAACATTTATTAAGAGAGTAAATTGATGTAAATTTTATTTTTAAAATCAAATCCAATTACAATGTGAGCAAATTAATATTTGTGTTTCAATGATGCATAGTCTAGAACTCGATACAAAACAAAGTACACAATTACAAAAATGAGTGTCATATTAATTGGTACGATAAAATAAAATAATAATATTAGTACTAATTTAATGATTCAGCATTTGAAAAAATATATATTTTACTGTGGGAGATAGCATAAAGGACTAACTTTTCATATGTATAGATTATTTTGAGTGAAGTGATAAACTTATTAAAGGGGAAAACAGACTTAGGACAATCTGAGTGTAGACAAGTTTTTGTCGGAATTCCTTTATGCTGTCTAACATTGTACAGTGAATTATAACTGTACCCATTATTTATATGGCACATGAAGTGTATAACATATGACATGTAAAGTAATAGTTAGTTCATGAGATGTCATTACCATAAGTTTAGTGTTTATGACTTAGGTTTTGTTTGTTTATATAAGATCTTTGTTTTTGTGTATTATATATATTATCGAAGAGGAACATATGAACTCAATTGTGATTTTTGTATTTGTTTCTATGATTTGTGGAGGATGATGATCAGTGACGGAATAATGCATTGACAGAGGGAAGTCGATGCTCCCCAATTTTTTTTTTTTTTATATTTTTTATATATATATATATATATATATATATATATATATATATTTAAAATTATATTTATATATTATTTATATTAAATTTATATTATGAAAATTATAATAAAAGATAAAATAAAAAAAATTAATGGAGATATTGATTTATAAAAGAGATTAGGATTTTTTTTTTGCTATAGGATTTTTTTCATCGTAAGAATTATCATGAGTGTATGAGGATAAATAAATACAAAGAGATAGATTGGAAACTAGAGGTTGGAAAACATAGATTGATATTGAAGTAATTCTCTCATGATCTCTCATAGATCAAGGTTACTATATTATTATGATTTATGTATATTAGATTTATGATTCTTCTTAGGATGTTTCTCCAAATTAAATTTATCTTAAATTAGTATAAACTTAATTATGATTTTAGGGATTCTTTTATGAAATTAGTATGAACCCTAATTATACTTTTTCCCAATTATTATAACTCTTAATTATGAAATTTAGGGATTTAGTGTTTTCTGTTGTCTATGGTAATTTTTTTTTAAGTTTTGAATTTATATCGTGTTGTTTATTTAATTAAAGTGGTATAAGTTTTGTTATGTCTTGTATGGTGATAATTGTGATTTCTGAATATAAATTTTATCTTTTTTTTAAATGGGTGAGATGTGATAAATTTATATTAGAAAAATTATGATAAAGAGTAAAAAAATTGATTTTTTTTAAAGAAGAAGGTTTGTGATAAAGATGAAAAAAATGCATATATGTTAACTAAACTTTTCATGAGAAATTTCATGAGAACCAAGAATTCAAGACAATGAAAATCAAATTTCTAAAGTTCCTAGAATTATATATAATGAATTGAAAAATTCATTAGAACGCGATCTGAGAAAAACCTCTTCAAATTTGACAATACCCACTAAATCAAATTGTTGAGGTACAAAGGGCTGATCTAAAATGATATTCATGGTTTGGTATCATGATATAATAGCGAATAATAGTCATATTTTTTTGAATTTTACTATTATGTGTGTTTGTTTTAAGCAGAGAAAATGAAGAGAAAAAATAAAAAACTTTTTTTTCTAACTAAAAAAAATTGTATATAACAAATTTAATTTGACACCCCTAAATTTTTTCTCCAAATTTCACCACTGATGATGACAGAAAAGGGTCACATTATCTCTACATGAAAAATATAAGAATTCAACTAAGTCGAAAAAAAATATAAGAATCAAATTACTAATTAAACATTCAACTCACACGTGATTACCTTTTGAACGATGTTAACATCACAGTAAATCAATTTAACACATAATAAAATTGAGTAAAAAAAATATTATAACTAAAATGAATTAGAACCTAAAAGTATAAAAATCAAACTAGTAATTAAACCTAAGTACAAATATTGGGTACATTAAACGAACCATCCAAAATAAATAATTATATTTAATAAGTGAAGAGTCTTAACCAATAAATTTAAAAAATCAAAATAATATACTCAAATTAAAAGTCTAAAATGTCTAATCTCCATAAATATAACATGTTTTCTAGTAAAATGAATTTCTTTTAGTGGACACCAACTTTATATTGTATGTAAACAAATAATATAGAACAATGGTGTCTTTCTTAATCAAAAAACAATATTAACACTTGACTCTGGTCTCGGAGAAAAAACATTAATCGGCTGAGAAAATTGGAGAACCGAAACTACCCCATCCCAAATAAATTTTGTCAATTTGTCTAGTTCTAATTCACTCGGTCTCATATTATAATATAAACCTACCATTTCATATTATAATTATGAAAAACATAGGATTAATATACAATAATGTTTTTGTCTAACATATACATAGTCTATGCCATAAGCAAACTTGAATTCAACATGCTTTATGTGTAGCTACTCCACCTTCTTTTTTTTTGTACTTGTAGTTGATGAATCATTATTAATTTATTGTTTCTTTTTTTTTCGAATAATAATATTATGACTTTATTTTTTGACTTCCATTTTTTATTCTTTGTCTTGACTCAGTGTGAATCATTAATTTATATACTACTATTTTTATTCTTGAAAGAATCAATGACCTATATTAAATCATATTAGAGAGTAAAAAATGGAAGTCAAAAAATAGGAATTACAATATAATTTTTCTTTCCTTTCATTTTTGACGAGAAAAAGAAATAGATTGCTCACTTCAAAATTTCTTGTTCAGCCAAATTGATATAAAACAAGCATAAATGATTCTCTTTAGGTAAGTATACTTGTTTAATATCTATTATATTTAGTATTTATTATGTACTTCACTAATATCTATTGAGTTGAAATTTTTGCAGTTATTTTTAATTTTCACGGTTGATATTGTGATATATTACCAAATAATAAAATCTGTTGAGAAAAATTTACTCAAGAGATTTAACAATAATCAAACATTCAAACCAAGAGAAGATTAACCACACTTTCAATACTTCAATTCTAACAATCTCTTTTTTTTTTAAGTCTTAAATGTTACTTCATAATAAAAGGTGAAGTTAAAAATGAAAAAAAAAAATATAACCGAAATAATGAGTTAATATAAGAAAAAACCGTAGAAATATATATATAAGAACTTATTTGTAAGCTTGGAAAACAACTAAACTTTCAACCCAAGTTGATCTAAATATTAATATGAAATCCTAAATAACAAAAGTTATATCAAAATAATCACTAAATTTCTGTACTTTTCTTTGCTCGTTTGCTTGTGTTCTAGTCCTACCACATTTCATTTATGTTTTATTTATGATGCTTACTAATTTTTGAAAACATAATTAATCTGTTATTATTAAGTTTGGTCACGTAATTGTAGTTGTCATCAACAAAGTGTATTGAATCACATCACATTGCCACGTGATGTTGATAGTGTGGACAAGACAAATTAAAATATCCCTAATTAACCTTAATTCTTTAAGAACACATACGCTCTAACTTTCAGGATTTTATTGCACCTTAAAAAATTCTTTTACCACACACATAGAAGATTAAGATTAGAATTAGATAACGATTTTTCAATAAATTAGCATGAATTTCTCACCTAAATAAATTATATGGTATAAGTAACACGATAATAACATTAATATATCATTTAATCATATATTTTGTTGATAAATGATAAAATAAATATTATAATATCAATATATTTATAATTAAATTGTTGAGATTTTAACCATATATTTTTTTAATATAAAATAATAATTTTAACAAATATTTTTTATTTAACTATTTTAGACTATTTAGACTAATAATGTTAAATAAACGTTAAATATATGTATTGGGCAGGTAAGTAGAATTATCTTTAAAAAGTGTCAAATTAGATCTTATATAAATAAACTCTAATGGTATGCTTTGTATGAAAGAAATAAATTACATAAATGTAAGAGAGTGAAAAGAAGAAATTGTAAAATCAATTAAAGCAATTGCTTGGATCCTTTTACGGTTTTTTTTCCCATGGAGTACTCTGAATCTTTTGCAATCAATGTCATACAGTAAATACAAATATGATAAAATAATACACTACTTATAAAAATAATAAGTTATACTAAATAACACAAATACATTAACATTAAAAATAATAATAATAAATAGTAAAATAATACGTTTCTGCATGTTCAAGCAGCTGGTGATTGTGTAATTGCAGCCACCATGTCTAATGCTACACAAGGTTGATCAACAGGTACCTGTTGCACTCACCAACCAAATAAATTACTCAAACAAACAAAACATTATAATTTCACACTGTTTATTTTATTTTATTTTTGTACTCATTTCCTTAACTAGTTTTTAATTTTTATATAAATATATGTGAGTATACATATATACCATTATACAGGGTTTTTAGTAAGTAAATCATATAATGTGAAGGTTCACTCTGAATTTGGATTGTTTATTGCAGTTTCGGTACTATCATTTTCTTATACTTTAAAATACACTAGTGTATACTATTTTAATATTTTAAAATATATTAAAAAAGATTAAGCTATCAATGTTTTAAAATATCAGTATATTAAAAAAAATTAATATATTTTAAAATATCAAAATCAGTATATTTTTAGCCAAAAAAAAAATCTAACAGTGAATCCAAATTTCAAAAATTATGCAGTGGTTATGAACTATTTCCACTTACAAAATGACCAGCTCCAAGGATCCAATAGAAATGCAGATTTTTGAATGACTTGAAAAACCCTTTGGTGGTTCTGTCACTTCCACAATAGATAGGGGTTCTGTCTTTTTCCAAGAAACTTTGAAGTCCTTCCCACCTACAAAATAGATCCCAGAAAAAGAAAAAACATCATAACTCACATAAATGCTTGGTTTCACCAATATTGAAAAGATCCATAAAATATATATGATGCATAGTTGCTTACTTCAGTTTCTTAAGCCAAGCTTCTGTTCCCTTGGTTGCACAAATGAGATCAACCTATAATAACCACAAATCACAATGATCCATTCAGATTACATACATGTTTTTTCTGTGAGAACTTCTGCTATTGTAGGTATACCATTAAATTGCGCATTACTTTCTAAATAGTAGTTTAACTGTTGATTATCTTTCAATTTTGATTATATGTGGTTGCATGATCCAAATTTAATGTTATCATTTCTCACACCACATGTGAATTTGGGGATGAATACTACTTTGAACCCACAAACACAAAAATTGGGATGAACAATGGTCTCTGCACATTGACAATATATCAAACAATTGAGATGAACAATCACATAAAAGAAAAACAAAAGATGGTCAAATTAGGTTTCCCAGCAATTTGCTTAAATATACTGATACAAAGGTTATATGTAGGATCAAAATTCAAAGTGTGCACATAAACTGTTTGTAAAAATGTTGGTGAAGGACACTTACTTGACCATTGTACACAGTCACGTTGACCCCAAGTGTCAGCAGCTCATCAACCTAAGAGAATTAAACTAGAGACATCAAATATAAACTAAAAGAAAAGAAATTACCCATTTTAATTAATTCAATTCCTTTGAGCCCAAAATACATAATCAAATTGTTTTAAGCATATTAAAATCTTCTTACCTCACTGATTCTTGGCTTCATAAAATCAGCTGCAAGACTCTCGAAAACCTCCCAGGACTGCACTTCGTATCTGTCATCAGCACAAAAGTTGTTGTGAGATCACGAATTTGAATTGGAAATTGAGATAATTTGACATCATAAACTCACGTAACATTCTCAGGAATAATATTTAACTTCTTCCTCACGACACCGTTTAGTAATTTTTCAAGATCATCGTCCTCACTACCAAGAGTTGAAATCTTTGACTTAAGATACTTGGAGTATCGCATAATTGCCACTTCTTTCGATAATCCCAGCTCCACTGCGTTTAAGCTGTTTGAATCACTGTCTGAATCTTGTAGAAAATTATAGAAATCCTGAAATATTAAAAAATAAGAATTTTAGGAGCTGTGGTACAGAACATTTTTACAATTACTTTCAAAATCTACCACAACTCCAAAAGTTAGCCAATGACATGAAATATTATTTTCACTTATATACACTATTTTAAGTGATTAAATAAATACACCAACGTGATTAATGGAAATAAATTATAGTACCACAGAATTGCTGCTAGCGATAATCTCATTCTCAAGATCACCCCATGAATTAGTTGCATTAACAAATTGACCTGCCTCAAGTTGCTGCTTGATCTTCTCAGCTATACTATTGTAAAATCATATTTATCTATCAGATAATATAGACAATGAAATCAAACTCCAACATTTCATCAATTTGTCTATTTGAGAATGTGGAAAAAAGATACACCTGTTTGCTTTTTGCAGTCCATTGTCATCAAGTCTTGATAGATCTTTCAGTAGAGGACCCCATGAGAACTTCAAGGTAGAAAATATTAAAATTGTGAAAGTTGTAAGTTGAGTTTTAACCTTTGACTACAAAAATATTTGTACCTACCACAAAATCTTCTGGGGAGATCCAGGAATCTCCTAATGCCACACCTGAATAAGAAAAATAAAGTTACTATACATATAATATTTCACATGTATAATTAATTGATCTAAGGAACAAAAAACAAAATTCACCATATTGATGGACATGAATTGTTATCAGTCTTGGATGATGTCAGAATGGAAAGAACATATACCTCCAAGTGTAGCCTTCAATGTTCCATGTTGAATAGCTTTGAAAGCTGATAATGCAAGAGCTACAGCAAATTTGCCACCATAAGACTCTGCCACAATGAACAGAGGACTCTTTTGGAGGTTGGCATCATTGTTGAATAATTCAGCTAACAAGGTTGTCAAGTCTATGGTTGCTTCTTGGTCAGTTTTGGCATAGAGATCCGAATCTTCAACATAACTGTACCCGGTTCCAACAGGGTTGTCCTACATAGTACATGGCACATTGATTCAATGTCATTGTCATTGAAGGATGTAAGAAGCACAGTCAAAAGCTCATTAGAATGCAAAATCAAGTGGAAACTGTAATCAATTGCTTCAAGGAAAAAAAACTAGAGTTAATGAGCTACCACAAACAAGAGATCTGCTTTTCTCAACCAAGTGGAATTCCGGGGCTTCAAATTGCCATCCAAAGGACCAACCTCTCCAAAATTTCCAAACCCAACTCCAGAAGCACCCTGTTAAATATTTCGAAACAAATTGATGTTATATAATGGCCCAATTAAAAAATAAATATTGGGAAGTCTGTTATAATGAGAATAAACTTTGATATAATTTTCATAAACTAATTTAGTCAACTACTATGAGAAAAAAAATGATCTTTATCATTTTCTTTTTCTAATCTCAGATAATTGGTTTAACTATAAAAAAGAAAAAACACATACTGGTCCTCCCTGCAACCAGAGAATGATTGGCCAGGGCTTGGAGGGATTATCCACTCTGTATGGACTTCTGTATAGCCACCAGAACAAATGAGCTTCTGTGGTAGCAAAATTTAAAGCATAAAGGTAAGTAACTATTGCTAAAAAAATTTCAAAAAACAGTCCATGCTAGGTTTCTATTAGGTATCATGAGAAAGAAAAAGAAAAAAGAAAAAAGACAGAAGAGATTACTGGGTCTGATTTGCACATATCCCCATTCCTCTGATCCGTCTTCAGTCCTTGAGCTGCTGCTACTGCTACATGTTACTGATCCTCCGTGAAATAGTGTAACAAGGAATAGAAGAGTGACCAGAAAAGCTTGAAACTTTTTCATCTCAGTGAGTGAGTAAAAAGAAAAAAAGAGGTTTTGGCAATTATGCAGGAATAGATCGAAGATGGATAAAAATAACATTTCATATTCTGATAAGACTGTCTTGTCAACGCAACGTGCTCCATCCCTTGTGTTATGACCCTTCACTCTCACCAAATTCAATTAAAACTGTACCAACGGAATTCTTTTTTTTTTTTTTTAAGTTTGTTTTATTAGAGATTTAATTATTATTTTTTTTCATTTTTTTTTCTAAAATCTCAAATTGGCTCTTAAGTTGTTCTAAGTTTTAATTTGGTTTTCACTTTTAAAAAAATAATTTAATTTAATCTTTTCGTTAAATTTTTTAAACAAATTAATGATTTTTTTATTAATATTGACATTATAAATATATTAATTACATCAATAAATTAAATCATTTTTATTAATAAATTTAATTTTGATGAAAGATCTTTGTTATGTTTCAAAAAAAATTAATGAAAAAATTAAATTATATCAATTTTTAAAAATTAAAACCAAATTAAAATTTAAAAATATTGAAAGATTAATTTAATATTTTTAAACTAAAACACATCGAATGATTAATTAAACCTATATTAAATTCATCGTCCAATTTAATTAAAATTCTACTACCTTTCGGTTCAAACTAAGTAAAAATAAAATGAGTTAGATTAGATTTAATTCCACAACATTTTTTAAATTTTATGAAAAAATATTTATTATTAATGAATTTTGAATATTAAAATAGATTAAACCTCAAACACTTACTACTTATACTGATAAAAAAAAAATCGTTATTAATGATTTGATCTTTAGCATAGAAATAAATTGCCTAAAAAATGAAAAAGAAGTTTTTACTTCCGTTTGTGAACATCAGTAATGTTCTGTTTATAAGTATAAATATAAACACACACACTAACACTTATTCTAAATTTAATTACTTTTTTTAGTTGACTATCATTTTTAAATTATGATGATAATTATTTATAATAAAAAACTATCTGTAAAATAAGTAAAAATTAAATAATAAAATTGTAAAAATCATTTATATTTATTTTATGATTATACTTGCAATAATCATAATATTCTTATCATAAAAAAAGAATAATACACGTCCGCTGATAAAAATAAAATAAATTATCAACCATAGAAAAAACAAATGAATGAACAGATTGCTGTTATCTCTAAAATTTTAAAAATATTATATTAATATACTATTTATTGATATTTTATAATTAGATACAATTTTTCTGATTTTCTTTTATAAATTTAGAAAGAAAATTAAAATAATTGATGAAATCATAATTTTATGTCAAAGTTGTCCTCTATCGTATAAAAAAAATACGTTTCATAAAATTATAATCTTTTTCACCAAAAATATTGAAATAAGTTACTTCTTTGTAAATATTTAGTTCGAACTTTAAAAAATAGGAAGAAATTCTTCAATTTAGTTTATATTTTATTTATAAAAAAGTCAATGTTTCTTATTTTATTAAATTATTTGTGACATTATTTAAAAGGTCAACATATATTAATAATTTTGAACTTTTGTAAACTTTCACTTTATTTATTTTTACTTATTACATCTTCATAATCATGATCAGAGGGTAGAAATTTAAAGTTATTAACATATGATTACTTTTTAAAAGGTGTCAAGACTAATTTATCATAAGAGATAACATTGATTCATTTTAAATAAAATAATGATTGAATCAAGGACAACAAAAATTAAGAGATCACATTGAATAAACCAAGCAAACAAGGACAAAAAAAATCTAGATTTAATTAGTATTCTTGTTCAAACATTTGTGTGATTTATTCCTTCCGTTAATTTTGTGTTAATACAGTTTTGAAGTGACTATATATCGTATCTTAGTTTTTCTGTTTTTTATTTATTTATTTACAAATGAACTTAAGAATAATGAATTAGGATAAATTCATTCACACATTTACACATGTCACATAAGTAAAATTCTCTTTAAGTTTTTCATCATTTTATATCTTAGTATGGAAGACTTAAATCACTAATGAAGCAGAAGATTTTTATATTTCATACAAATTTCATCAATTTCAATAAACATTATCTTTATTTATATTTATATATATATATATATATATATCATTTAAACTAAAACATATATCAATAAAATATACAAATTAATATTTATTTTACATTTATAAAATTATCCATATTCATCCACTTATCCATTTAAAGAGATCAAAAGAAATTTTGTTTTTAACTTGAGCCAAAAATCTCCTCACTTGAGTTAAAATTTCTTGCTTTAAGTGAAATTTATGCAGAAATTAAAGTTGAGTTATTGTATTGTTTTTCTTTGAGCAGAAATATCCTACTTGAGGAAACATATAAAAAAATCAATCTCATACAACAAAACAAAATAAGTTTCAAATGTTTTATTTAAATTCACCTCACCAAATATAGCTTTCAAACAAGTCAAAATAATCAATACAATGTATAATTTTTCCAAATATTATTATTCTCCAAGTTAAATTCAATCTTATTGTAGGCTACTTCTATACCTCTCAAACAAGTGAACAAATCCTAAATATTTTACTTCAAATTTTCACAACAAATAATTCTTTTCAAATACATATGCATTCATCAAATACAAAAATGATGACACATTAAGTTCTATTTATTCAAACTATACAATGTCGTCTTAATCTCAAAAATTATAGCAAGTTTAAACAGCATAAATCTCATAAAACTCATGATAGAGTGACTACATCACATTCAAATTAAGATTATTTATCTTAAGGTTTTATACAAAACATAAATAGTTTCTCTTATATGCAATATTTTGTCCTCAAAAGCTAAATAATACACTATCTAAAACATAGGAACTTAAAACAAAATATAAAAATATAATAAAATTTAAGTATGAACAAATTGATTTTCTCCCACTAAAATTCATGATAAAATTATAAGAAATAAAAGATGACATGAAATCTTGGGAATAAAAAAAAATCATCATATTTAAAAATATGATCGGATAATAATGATCTTTGCATCTCAACTACTCCGATATGTTATCCAATTCTAAAATAAACGAGACAGGAAAATATAGAATAACAGAGAAGAAAACAGGAGAAGTACTAGGTCTTAGGGTTTATTAGAAATTAGAATTAGAATTCAACATGCTAATGAAATAGTGATTTGATTTCAGAATACTTGTTTTATTAACTGATAAGATGTTTATTTGATGAGATTGAAGTAGTGTTACAAATTATGCAAAGCCAAGAACAAGGCTACACTACAACATGTCCTTCCATCACTGTAACAGCCTTTCCACGCAGAAACACTCTCTGTGCGCCTTCATCAAACTGGATATTCAGAACCCCTCCTCTGGCTGATGCCTATATCAATATCATATGTTTATATCAGTGTATAGTAACTTCACATCATTTTGGAAAATATAAGGTTAACTCGAAAGGTTTTAATGACTTTTCGCATTAATCGGATACTAACAATGAATATTTATTGATATAAACGATTATGGTTAAATATGTTTCTGATCTCTTAAATTTAAGTAAAATTCGGTATAAATATTTATTTAAAGTTTGTAAATTTAATTGATCTCTTAAATTTAAGTAAAATTCGGTATAAGTATTTATTTAAAGTTTGTAAATTTAATTTTTTTAACCAAAATTTTTTTCAGTTGAATTGACGTTTGAAATATAATTCATGATTATTATAAAACGTAATTGAAACGTCAAATAAATTTAATAAAATTTGATTAAAATAATTAAATTTATGAATTTTTAAAATAAAAAACTAAATTAGGTGAAAGTTGCGGGGAATTAATTCCAATTTTGATCGAAATTTAAGGAATCAAAGTGATTTTAACCCAAAAAATTTATTTGGATACACAGAATAAGAGTTCCCACCTGATAAGCCTTGAAGTTGGTCTTCCCCAGCTTCTTGCTCCAGTAGGGTGTCAATGAACAATGTGCACTCCCACAAACAGGGTCCTGAAAGGAAACACGAAGTGAAATGGAGCATTGGACTTCTTTTGATATCACTCTCTGCATTGTTCTAAAGCTTCTTCTCTAAAATGGTGAAGTGATTTTGGAAGAAGAGAATAGCATTTTCTTGAAGGGATTACACAGTTCCAGAAATGATGTGTCAGGAGCATGGAGTTTTAAATCAGAAACATGAATCTTTCTATAGATAAGATTCTTGACCACTTACCTCACTGATTCCAAGTTTTGGACAGAAGAATCTACTCATGAAATCAAATTCTGAATCTGAAGGAGCCACCCCCGAAACAATTACCCCTGTTGCAGGGCATTTAACTATTGTATCAAGTTGTGGCTGTAGTTCTGAGACAGCTTTCCCAGATGAGAGTATAACCTGAAATAAAATTGAATGTTTCACAATGTTCAATGTGCACAATTGCTCAGAAAAAAAACACACTTTTTATTTTAATTCTAAGAATCAAGCAGGTTAATAGATGGTTAACACTGTTTTGTATCAGACAATAACAGAAATAGAAATTACGAGCAAGCAATCTCCAATTGTTGTCCTTTTCACATCAACTATGGAAGCACCGTCTAATGCCTCAGAAATTAGTGAAGCACTCTCATCATAGTTGAACTCTTTAACCGGATCAACAGGAAAATCCAATTCAATATAGAAATCTGTGAGATCTTTCTGCAAGTTTGAAGCACTGGAAGTATGAATTGCTGGGATCTTTTTAGCTACCAGTACTCCAGATAGCGTCTCAAATTCAATAACATCACTATCCACCGAACCAGATGAAAATAGTACGTGCGCAGTAGCTAATGTAGCATGACCACAGAGTTTAACCTGCAGAAAATCCAATATCATATCATAAGTTAAGATTAATAATACTCTACAAACCTATCGACATTTTCAGCCAGATCATCGGTCAGACGGTCCAATCATATGGTCGAAGGTCGCTTATCCTTGGACTGTCTGACCGACGGTCTGGTTTGGAATGTCGATGGACCATACCGTATATACAACTCAAATATTATCATGAAAATATGATTAGTACGAGATATTAGGTTACCTCAGCAACGGGCGTAAACCATCTGAGGCGAAAAGTGGGGACAGAAGAGTCTGAAATTGGAGTAATGGGAGTTATGAAACAAGTCTCAGAGATATTGAATTCTGCTGCTAATGCTTGCAGCCACTTCTCCTCTCTTTCATCTTCCAACAAACACACAGCTGCAGGGTTTCCCTTGAATGCTGACTCGGCAAATGCATCTACCTGATTATCAAACTCACATTCACCAAACAGAACATCCTAATTCCTATCAACAATCAACAACCGAATTAACTCACAACAAACATACCACAAAGTATTTCACAGGTTTCTTTGCATTTGACAACGTAACAAATGCCATGTCTCTCCTCCACTCACTGCTAAGACTGCTCAAACCTTCGAAGCTTTCCCCAACAGCCGCCACCAAAGTGTTAAGTGCTTCTTCCCATTTATCACTTCTTAAAGAATGTTAAGTTTAAAATTTAACTATTTTTTTTATCAGATCACACAACTTAGAATCAAAAGCGAAATTGGTTTTGTAGACTTATAATTATAGTTGTCCCTTCATGTAAATAAAGAGGTGTTTGTGCTTGGCCAAAAGTTTATAGAATAATTTATATTATAAAGTGTTAATATCACTACTTTTTTTCTAAGAATATGGGAAGATGAGAAAAAATTAAAAGAATAGAACTTGTTTTCATATGCACACTTTTCATGGGTGGTAAGTAGAAAAACTCTGCATAAGCTTAATAAAAGAATTAATTAAAGGAAATATCAGATATACGCTTCCTTTTATAAGCATTTAAGTATAATATTTTTAACATTTTATTAATATTTTATAAAATATTAAATAAAAATAACCTTATCCATTATTTTGAGTACGAACGTAGCATGTGACTTAAAACTGGCACATGGTTTCTGTACCCTGATTGGTTTAACAAAGACGTGTAAGAAAAAAAAGATAAAAGCAAAAAATGAGATAATTTTAAATTATTTGGGAAAGGTGAAAATATTCCTTTTGAATGTGAAAAAAAAAAAAAACGTACGATAACATAAATACTACGAGTAAAAAATGTATAAAAGTAAGAATAACTTCAAAATTCAATTGCATAACTCAGTTTCCTCAACCCTTCCATAAAAATGGTGTGTTGATATAATATATTTAGAGCCATCAATGTTGGAGTTTAAAATTCTGTCATATATGTTTTACAAAATTAAAAGGATAAAAAATTAAATTAAAAAATGTTTAGTTAAAAATAATAATAATAATATGTAGTAAAAAGTAATATAATAAATTTCACAATCTTTCAATTTTTATGATTGAATCATCTTATAACTCAGTCGTGATGTTAGGATGGTAGTAGGCAAATATGAATAGATAAATGTGAAGTATATAAAGATGGGTTGTTGAAATAATGAATTTTATACAATTCCAGAGATCTCGATCAAATACAAATATAATTGTAAATATGAATAGGAAAAATAGCCACAATTTCAAAATTTAATGTTAAACAATGCTATATGAAATCCCATAAAGATGAATACCTCACCGGATAAGCCTGCAACGCATTATCGTCCTCACCAATACTCTCACATTCTTTTTTACTCCAATCTGTTCCCTATTTTGTTTGCATTCACCAACCCTCATTGCTCAATTATTATTTTATTTTACCGTTCAAATTTCTCACACCATCCTACACACCACTTCTCTCTATTATAATTTTTTCTGATGTTTGAATTTGATAAAAGAAACTGAAGTTGGAAAATAAAAATAGATTTTATTATTTTATTGTAAATATTATTATTACTACTATTTTATTATTTAGTGTATTTTTAAATTCGTTTAATTATTATTATTATTATTATAATAAGTAAAAACGTAAATTCTAATGAAATGTTTACGAAATATCTTTCTGTTGGCATGCTACTTTAGTACGTAATCTATCCATTAGAAAATTGTTTATATAAATAAACTTGTCAACAATAATTTATATTAATTGCAGAATCAGATGCAAAGTTTAAACTGATTTTATCTCACTGTCAATTAAAAATTCCCATTTTAGTGCGTGAACCAACCGAGGGATTTTACATTAATGATACCGGGAAATACATCTCTGATTGAAAGATACATGGGAGAAAGCAAAAAAACTAGAGTAAATAAAATAAAGGAGGTTAAAAGCAGTGGGCAGTAATAAATGAATTTTATAACATAAACCAAAATTTTGGCTAGTTTCACAAAATCTCTTGACCTAGCTTTTCCTCTATTTTCAACTCTAACCTCCTTTGATTCCTTTGCTACGAAAACAAATAATAACAGCTAGAGGTGGTTGTCAGTATTTCTGTACACCAAAAAAGACAGATCCCTGTACATACTAAACATTTGATCTGCAGCCAGCAAAGCAACCAAGAAAAAAAGTCTACAGCATATTGTTCCACCAAAAACTTTACACAAAATTCAGAGTGCAGGAACAGGCTTATGTAACACCGAGGTCCCTTGAAATATCATCATGCGATAAAATTTCTTATACTTGTTTATCTGTAACCACACCACAAGTTAGTCTATATAAAATGAGTGGAAACCATCGAGAATCTACAGATGAAGTTAATACATACCTCATCTTGAGCTAGCTTTGTGAACCCAAATTTACCGGTCCATATCGATTCAGCTTCATCGGCAGCTGGTAGCACAAGGTTCTTCACATTCAAAGAACCAAGTAATGTCTCAATACAAGAAAATAGACACTGAAAATAACCCTGGAAAAAAAAAGTTCAGTTAGAATATTTCCTGGCATTCACAGAAATCCTTGTACTAGAGTAAAAAAACTAAATAACCTGTCCTTGTTGATCAGAAGTAGTTGCCACCAATGGAAGCTCAGCAATTTCTGATCCAAAGACACGAAATACTCCAGCGCAAACAATATCTCCACTGCAAAACAATAAAAATATACTTTGTAAGTAACAATTCCAACCAAAGTTGCAACCCACATAAACCATGCCGCCCTGATATACTTACTTGACAGTAAGCACTGCACAGTACATCCCACTAAAATCTTGACCTCGAATGTTCCTTCTGAGGAAATGAAACAAACAAGAAAATTCATTCACATCCTACATATACATAATATATAAATAAATAAATATAGATAGAATACACAAAAAATATACAAGGCTTACCCAAACAACATTGTCGGAATGAAATCTCGGCCAGATGTTGAATCAACTATAGGATCAAACCTTTCCTGTACAAAAAAAAGATTCATACTAACTAAAATTGCACATCCATCAAACTTGACATAAAATAAATGTCATCGTCAAAATATAAATGAAAAATATACCACAATTTCTATATACTAAAAACAGAGTAACTGATAAAATGTTCTCCTTCTATAAATATTTACAAGACCGTTTTCAGAAATTTTGTCAAACTTTTTCAGAAGACCCCTTTGTAGTGGAATAATGCATTATTTTTTATTTCCTAAAATAGCATTAATTTATTGAGGTGTTTACCAAAAATATAATAGATATTTGAAATGAATGACATGAGTCTCTATGAGTAATCTGATTTAAGAATATAACTGCTCACGATATGAAAGTCTCACTCAAATACTTTAGATTTTTAAATATGATATGGAACAACAATACTAATTATTCCAGATACTCTACTATTTATAAATTCTTTGCCTGTCAAAAAAAAAAACTTATTATTTTCAACTAATTTACCTCACTTTATGGACCAGTGAGAAGATCTTATAAATAGAGAAGAAGGAATAGAAAACTAAGATTAATCTTATATACTCACATGGAAGATAGCAACAGCCTTTGAAAGCCTTTTCCTATTTTCAACAGAATCATCTAGTTTCCAATTTATAACCCTCCATTTAACATCAAGGTCACCTCGAATGTCTACATTTTTCTCTTCGTGCTTCTTTTTAATCAAACTTAGAAGAGAATCTGGGACACTCTTTTCCCCACAAGCTGCCAAATCCGCCAGAGCAGAATGGATTTGATTGCAAGATGTGCCACAAAACCAATTCCCCTCAGGCAATTCCTGTAAATTAATATCCGTTAAAAATATTACTTATTACAAGAGGAAAGAGGAGAAAATCAATAAAGAAAAACAAAAGTACCTCAAGGTTCTGCATGTTATGATCCTTCAAGCAGCCAACATGATATTCTTTCTCACACTGCAAGAACACTCCCATCAGAACTTTAAAACGTACAATATAAAGAAACTTGTCATTAAGACCTGGCTATCTAAAAGACAGAAAAAGCAAATACCTGATCACAAATAATTACTGTCCGAGGACCAAAGCTTTTACTGAAATTGTGACGACTGTATTGAATCAAAGCAGGAGGAAGGTAAGAGAATAATGTGTCAATGCCAGTGTATTGAATCACATGTATAGAAACTAGCAAATATTAAAAAAACACAACAGAGTATTCAATACAAAAGAAGAATTTCAAATGGCCTGCGAAAAAATTCCCACGTGAGTTCACCACACCAACTAATAAATGAGACTAGTGTTACATTGGCAAGCTTTCAGTTGGTTACTGAAGGGATAAAACGACCCCAAAGAGAAGTGTTACCTGCACAAGGCACATCCACCATGGTCAACTTCTACAGTTCTGACAACACGAATACATCTTGGGTTCATTTGTTCCAAAATATCAGTGCCTTCAATCCTTCCAGCTGCCAGAGCATTCACATTATGTTGCCCCTGCCTATCTTTCTGGAAAACATTCTGGCAATACTTACAATACCAAGTACCACTGGGAATGCATGGCAAAGGGACACAGTCTGAAATTGTAAAATTTTATAAAGCCCGTCATAACAATGACTATAAACACTAGCATCAAGATCAAGTCTCTGGCCAAAAGAATTACTCATAAATTAAACAAAAGGATACTACGAATTAAATCCCACCACCACTGCCAACAATTTCTTTGAAAATTGAAGAAAAAAACACAATCTCCATAATTCCCAGAGGTGCGAGACTATCCAAAAAGAAAATCTTACATAAAAAATAAATAATACTGAAAATGATTTTCTCATATTTTGATAAAATAAAACTGGAACCATTTTCAGGCAAGAGACAAGATTGTCCATTTCCTTGGTCAAGAAATGACCTGCTAAAAGCACTAGAAAGTGCTTAAGAGTATCTTACAGAAGGCATACAATGAGGGATCACCATAATAAAACAAAAAATAAAAAGCGATCTCCATAGCTTAAATGTCAGTTCAGATACATAACATTGGTTTTCCTAAAGTATGTTGACACAATTAAAAAGCGCACTTACCAAAATAACAAATTTTGCTATTGATTTTGATTATAAAATAAATCCACACTGAAGAATTTATTTAAAAGCTTACAATCACTTTAAAAGTGTTATTACAGAATTTTCTAAAGATTGTTGGGTGCAAAAATATCCTAAAAACATTTAAATAATAGTATGATTTCTAATCATTATGGCCTTTTGTGCCCCATATGCATCCAGCAACCCTGAGAAATTCTATACAGATCCTACATTCTTTGAAAGAAGCTTCACCACATTTTGTTTAATAGTTTTGGCTGGCAAGATAGCATTACTGACATTGTTTCAATAGATCAAAGCTAGTTCAGTTTCCGTATCTAGTTTCTTGTTCAGTTTAAAATTTAATTCCTGGATGTTATATACCAATATTCGAGGAGAGCGTAAAGGAACACATGTCAATAAAGAATAGATTAACACAGTAAAAAGCAAACAACGTTTCACCTATGTGAAAAGCTCTAGGGCATCCATCACAACACAAAAGATCCCCTCCATCTTCACATATGATGCAGAGATCATCATTATCATTGTTGGAAAATCTCCGGTCTTTTGATAAAGAGATGGACAACTCATGGAGTGAGATTCCATTAGATGTGTAAATGTGCAGGTAACTGCAACACAATAACATAATTTAAACAAGGAAATGACGACAGTAACAAATATTTTTCCTCACAAATACTTAATCTGTTAATCTAATTATATTTTTACATACTGTACTAGAGCTAGAAAATATCTATAGAACCCAAAAGAAAAACATTGAACTTGAGTCGAGCAATTTAACGCAAATCTAGATAGAATACGCTGGCACACCCTATAATTGCATCCAATAACAATTTAAACGCATTTAATGAGGAAGACAACAAATAAAACTCATGATGAGCATATTAATGCAAATCTAGATAAACAATGCAAATGCACCCTGCATCCAATAATAAAAGTTAAACAAGAACTCACGGCTTTCGTCGAGATGCCCACCCAGCATGAGCTTCAAACTGAGAAGCACTGACCTGCTCAGTCAATTTTTTTTACAAAAAGGTACAGGTGTTAAATATCTGTCATAGCCTAATATGTGGCACAATATAACATATAATAACAAGGAAAAGCACCTCACTGTTGCAGCAGGTACAAAATATCCCATATCCCTTTTTGTAACCAACCAGCAGTTTCTGAACACAAAACAAAAGTACAATAAGGAAAGATAAAAGCCAAAAAACAATAGGAAAAATAAAACAGAACCAATCTTAATCACAGCTACCTGTCCGTGAGCATAGTAGGCTACTTCAGTTCCATCTGGCAAAACATCTGCTTCAAATACCAACTTATGCAAGCGCAGATCCCTTTCAAATATTAAAAATATACATGAATTAAATCCTTGATAAGTCTAAATCACCAGTATGTTAAAACATGTAAATATAAGCAATTCTAAATTTTAAGTGAAGCAAAATGTTTAGAAAAGTGATTTACAAATACACTTACTTCCTAGTTAGTCTTCCCTGACTCTTACCACGAGATGTACTGTGCTTCATTCCATTCTTTAATGAATTTGGCTTCATCCCACTGTTTGATGAATTAAGCTTCAACCCACTATGTAGCAAATTTGGCTTCATCTCATTGGTTAATGAGTTTGGCACCTCGCAATTATTTAGCGACTCAGGCTGCACCCCATTGTCTAATGAATTTGGCTGCATCTCATTGTCTAATGATTTTTGAACCATTACTGGCTCTGGTGATCTGAGATAGATAGGATGTGTATGCATTAAATAATCATATGCAATGCATTCGGTGAACTTTGATAATATTATTATCACAACGCACATTACATAGTCTCTTACAGAAACATACGTGTGAGAGTAAAAGTGACATGAAACAAAATAAGTAGTAATCCTATACTATAATAGCCTGTCCATTTATTAATAAACAAGACAGGGATGGTAAAACGGTTGATAAGTCTTACAACTTAGAAATTATCCATCACTTTAAAGGAAGGAAAATGTTACCATATTCACCCAAATCCTCATTTCTCATCCTTATAATGTAAAATCAAGTAGTCATACGTTTATTAAACAAAAATTTAAGTGATACCTTGGTTGAACTGGTGATGAAATCTTTTTGCTACTTGTTGTGGCTGTTTGAGGGGGACTTGCTATGCAAGCATCGCATACGAGCTTTGACACACCCTTGCATGCTCCTAAAAGAGACATCAATATCAGTTGTTACATGGCCCGGAAATAAGTATCAAAGCTGCAAAAACATTGGGATAATCAAAGAAGAGAAATCAAGAAGCATATGCATTTCAAACCTCTGCAGTGAAAACAGATGGAAGATTTGTTCATAGTGAAGCCACCAAGTAGTTTTTGAACGGCTTCCTCCATTGACTCCAATGACAAATCGCAGCAGGCATTCATGACATCACGGAGGTTATTTCCACCATTCCCACAATCCATGTAAATATACTCTGGGGGACGTTTATTTGCACTGCCAGCATGCAGCTCAAACACAGTGGGTGTGACCACCTATTTCCACAAAAAAACAAATAAAAAGCACAAATTACAACCATAATCTGTCAGACACTAAAATAAAATTAAAAATTAGTATAACTCACTTCAATCCCCATGCAACTCTCACAAAAACACAGAATCCCAGAGTTCTGAATCACTCCTTGAAGCCCTGTTTCCCCATTTTTTCGAGCCTAAAATGTCGTCAAACAAACTCAAACATCAAGCAGAAAGTCTTAAATACAAACATTCAAAATCCATTATTAAAAGAAGCAAAGATTAATATACCTTTGATCCTTTCATGTACCTCACTGTCAATCCGTCAAGAATGCCCGTAGCCAGAAGATCCTTCAACTTAGTAGGAAACTTCCTCAATCTAGAATTCGAAAATCTGCCCGAAATAGGAGTGGTCATTAACACCGAAGCCTCGGTTTCTGATTCCCTCTTAATAACATCATCAAGTCCAACAGCACCAACATTTTTCTCGTCATTTGCTGCCTCGGGTTTTTCCTTCAGTGCCGACCGCGTAAACCTTCTCACAATCGGAAGCCTCTCCAACCACTTTTTCGTTCTCTTCTTATTCTTCTTCCCCTTGTCATCATCATTCTCCACAACAAGTGTTTCCCCACTAGGAACCTTATCTCCCGAAACACCCTTCTCCGATTCTTCATTAATTTCGCCAAGAGGTTGTGCCGTCTCATCCACAACCTCTTCCTTCAACGTGTCAGCCACAACAGGCTCCTCCTCATTAACACCACTATCCAACACCTTCGGTTCCTCTTCGCCCATGACAATTTCTAACGCCTTCGGTTCCTCCTCGCTGATAACAGTTTCCAACACCTTCAATTCCTCTTCGCAGATAACAGTCTCCAACACCTTCGGCTCCTCTTCGCCGATAATATTTTCCATGGCCACTCCACTCTTCGCTTCCTCTTCACAAACCAACATTGCCGCAGATTCTGACTCTCCCGCATGATTATTCTTCGGCTCATCATCGCTCTGAAGATCCACCACGTCGCTCTTAGCCTCTTCCTCGCTCAAGACGTCCTCCGACGTTTTGGGCTCGACGGTCTTCCTGGACCGTTTCCGGGCAGATGCCGCCTGAACAGGAGGGTCGGGCCGGTTCTTGCTGGCCCGCGTTCGGCCCAGAGAAGCGCCGCAGATCTCAGATTGGGCCTTCATTGCGAACGCGAACTCCCTCTTGAGACCAGTCCGGACCCTAGAAAGCAACACGAACTCGTCGGAATCGGTGCCCTTGGCCATTGATTGAAGCTATTGGCAGCAGAAAAGGGTCAATAATACCCGAAATTTATGGAAGATCCGAGAAAGTGTGCGGATTGCACATGCGAATGGGGGAGTTTGAACGAAAGGAGAGGATTGGGTTGGAAAGGGAAAGTTAGGGTTTGGAGAAAAAAGGGTAAGAGTGAATAATTTGGGATTTGAGAGTCAAGGGAGAGAAAGACGCAGAAGAAGAGATGTTAATGTTTTCTCCAATGCCCAAACTAACCCTGCGATGATCGCGATACCATTTCTCCAGATTTTGATTTTCCATTTGGCCTTGTGTTTCGTGATATTCCAGTTTCTGATATCTCATTTATACGTTCCATAAATTTAAATTTAAATTTAAATTAAATACATTATTTATTTGACCAATTTTGAAAATTTTTGCGGCCTATCCTTCACACTTACCAATCATGAGGTGTCCACTAACAATTTGCAGTTACTGAGATTATATTATCATAATAACAAGAAGAAGAAGAAGAATATTTATAATAATATAGCATGCAAAGATATATATAATTCTTAAATTTGAATCTTCGACGTGAATAAATTGAAACTGGGAAACAAATCTCTTCTAAAGATTACTAGCCGTTTTTATTCAGCTGGTAAATTTTTTCTATCGATATATAGGGAAAGGTTTATATCAATTCATGATGAAATATATAAATTACGATATTAAAAGATGTATGATAAATTACTATTTCAGTTTCTAAGTTGCATATAAAACATATATTTTTATTTTATATAATTAAAAATTATAACAAATAAATCTTTTTGAAATATGAATTATGTTGGTACGATAATATATAAGTATCTATCACCTATATAAAGAGAATATTTCCTCTTTTATTTTCAAATTTACTTTATTTCCTTTTTTAAAAATTTATCCTTAATTATTATTTTAAAAATTAATTATTTATAAACAATTTATTTCTCATTACTATTTTAAAAATATTTTTTATCTTTAACAGATATTTTAAAATTATTTTTTATGTATTTATTTTATTTTTTTCAATTTTACATTTAACAATTATATTAAAATTAATTATATATTTCAAAAATAAATATTATTAACTTTAATTCAAATTTTGTATGAAAACTAAAAAATCAAACACATAACACCTCTAACGATAATAAAATGATTATAGCTAATATTTTTAATATATAAATTATTAAGTATTTTTTTATTTCAATATAGAAAACTAATTAAATTTATATTTTAATTTAATTAAACAAAATTCAGCCAGCCAATATTTTAACATGTTATTATTATTTAATGAATACTGATAGCGTAATCATAACTTTTCTACTAAAAATATTTTTAACATTAGGTTATGTTGTTTTGTATAAAGTGGAAAATATGCATCATGTGTATAATAACACTATTTAATATATTTTTTAAGAATAATGAAATAGAGAAGGTGGAGATTTTTTCCTGAAATAATTTTTTTAATCAAAAATTATTTAAATACACTTATTGAAATATTATTTCTTTAAATGGATTTGTTTATAGTTTTCTGTTTTTTTTTCTAAAATGGAAGGAAAAATAAAAGAAAAATAAAAACTAAAATTGAAATTGAAATTTGTGAAAAATAATTTAATATAGTTAATTAAAAATATTGAGTTTAAATATTAATTATTTAAGTGAAGGAGCAACATAAAAGCTAATCTATGATTTCTTTTGTAATATATTTTAAATTTAAATTTTAAAATTTTATTTGTTATTATTTATTTTTTGATAAAATAAAGTATTATCATAGAAAATGCTTATGATAATAATAATAAGAAGAAGAAGAAGAACAATGATAATAAAGTTGTAAAATTTTAAATTAGTCTTTTATTTTTTGTCCGTCTTTCTATAAACTATTATAATAGTAAAATCTTGTAATCTAAATTATGTTACAAAATTAATATTTTCATTTTTTTACAATAATACTTTTTATGAAAAAAAAATTTAAATGGATGTTTAAAAATAATTTTTAAACATTGTTAGCGTAATCAAAACTTTTCTAATAAAAAATATGTTTAACATTAGGTATGTTGTTTGCAAAAAGAGGAAAATGCATAATGTGTATAATAACATTATTTAATTTTTAAGAATAATAAAATAGAGAAAGTGGAGTTTTTTTTTCCTAAAATATTTTTTTAAAGAAAAATGATTTCAATAGACTTACTGAAATACTATTTTTTTAAATGGATTTGTTTATGGTTTTCTGTTCTTTTCTAAGATGGGAAGGAAAATTAAAACTAAAATTAAAACTATTGAAAATTAATTTAATATAATTAGTTAAAAATATTGAGTTTAAATATTAATTTTTTAAGAGAATAAGCAAATAAAAACTATATTATAATTTATTTTTTTATATATCTTAAATTTTAAAATTAAATTTTTTATTGTTGATTTTTTGAAAAAATAAAATATTATAATATAAAATGCTTGTGATAATAATAAGAAGAAGAACAATGCCAATAATGTTGTAAGATTTTAAATTTATCTTTTATTTTTTATCCATCGTTTCTATAAACTATTATAATAATAACAACTTTTATTCTAAATTATGTTACAAAATTAATATTTTCAATTTTTTTAAAATAATATTTTTATGAAAAATATTTTTAAATTGATTATAATGTTCTTATATGAATCATTTGTACATTATATTATAATGGTTGACTAATCTTAAAGTTGTAAATCTATTAAAAACGTTTTGTTTATATATATAATGTGATAAACCAAATTTTTTTCTTTTTCGGAACATGGTTAACCATGTTAATTAATTCATTATATTAAGTTAGATAAAGTTTTGCAGTTTTTTATTAGTACCCTCACCGTAGATAACATGAATATGTTTTTTTATAATTTTTATAAGGATTAAAATAATTTATTTTGACATTTTGACACCAAATTGTGAGGTGGATCTTGAAAGATGTAAAATATATTCTTTATGTATATATATATATATATATATATATATATATATATATATGTATGTATGTATGTATGTATGTATGTATGTATGTATGTATGTATGTATGTATGTATGTATGTATATATATAATAATAATAAATAAATAATAAATAATGTAAAATAAATAAAATTAAAAAATTAAATTAAATTAAAAATTAAATTAAATTATATATATATATATATTCAAAAATAAGTGTTAAATAAAAAAAGGAATAATAAAAATTAATTAATAAAAGTTTTTTAATTTATGTTTTTAAAGCATTCAGTAAAATATTTTTTGTTTTTAATATAATAAAAAAAAGTTAATTTTGTTTTTAATTAATTAATAAAATTCAGAATTCAAAAATTAAAATTTGAAAATAAAAACGGGAGGGAACGATTTATCTTATTCTTATCTCAACTTCTACTTTAAACTCCTACTGTTGACTTCATTTTTTAGAGGAGATATATTGGATTGTGGTAAAAGAAAAGGGGGGATCGCTCATCATCACAAAAAACAGTTTTCTTTCTTCTTTTTGGGTTATACATCTCTACTAGCAAAAACAAAATTTTGGGGATTCTCTTCACTGTGTCAATGGCAACAATGGAAATGACACATATTTTATCATAAATAGAGTGCTGAAACCAAAAGGGCATATAGGAGATATTCAACTTTCATTCACAATCAAGAAAAATTAAGGTACATGTGATTTTTTTTAACTTTGCTATGATGCCCCTATTCCTTGTGTTAGGGATGTATTAATTGTATGAAGATTGTGGGAGCAAATCAACTTTCTTAATCTCATTATATAAGATGATTAATTAACCCACCATGTAAAACTAAAAAATGATGGTAAATAAGAGTTGGGGTTTAAGAATTCAAGTAAATTAGAGTTGGGGTTTAGGAATTTAAGAAAATTGAGGGTGAATGCTGCGACAATGGTGTTTTGCGGAAAGGAAGAAGATGAAGTAAGAGTTAGGTCTCATGCTGCGACAACGGTGTGTCGTGCCTTTTTAGAGCAGATTTAATTTTTTGCTTCATGCACCACCACAATTCATTCGCGCCCACCCCTTGTTTTTATTAGGATTAGAGCAAATTTAACTTTTGATTCATGCACCACTACAATTCATTCACGCACCATCCTTGTTTTAATTAGGATTAGAAGGTTTAATTTGCATCATGCACCACCACAATTCATTCGCGCACCACCTCCTGTTTTTATTAGGATTAACAGAGTTAATATTTTGCTTCACCACCATAATTCATTTGCGCACTAGCCACTGTTCTTATTAGGATTAGAGAAGATTTAATTTTCTTCATGCACCACTACAATTCATTCATGCACCACCCCTGTTTTTATTAGGATTGGCAAGTTTAATTTTGCTTCACACACACCACAATTCATTCGCGCACCACCCCCTATTTTTATTAGGATTAGCAGATTTAATTTTTGCTTCATGCACCACCACAATTCATTCGCGCACCACCCCCTATTTTTATTAGGATTAGCATATTTAAATTTTGCTTCACGCACCACCACAATTCATTCGTGCACCCCCTGTTTTTATTAGGATTAGTAGGTTTACATTTTGCTTCATGCTCCACCACAATTCATTCGCGCACCCACCACACACATGTTTTTAATTAGGGTTAGTAGATTCTTGTTTCTTCATGCACCTCCATAATTTAATTTGTGCACCCTTGCTTTTAACTTGGATTATGTTTATTTATTTACTTCATACACTCCCCAATGTAATTACCCCACATCCCTTACATTAAGTTTTATTTTACTTTATGTACCTGCGTTTTCCCTAAGAACACACCCCACATTTACCTTATGCACCCCACGTTTACTTTATACACCTCGCATTTACTTTATGCACCCCGTGTTTACTTTATGCACTACATTTTTGCGTTTCTAAGTAAATCTCACATTTCAATCACATCACTTTCAAGAAATAATAAATGTATTTTAAAATTTAAATAAAAATTAAAGTAATTTGATTAAAGTGATAAAGATAAGAATAAATAAAATTTAAAGTTATTTTATTTATTTTATCTTTTAGTCTCTAATCGACCGTTTGCGTCACATGACTCTTCTTTTTAAAATATAAAAGTTATAGAAATTGTTTTGGTGTCTAATCGACCGCTCGCGTCGCACAACACTTCTTTTTAAAATATAAAAGTTATAAAAATTATTTTGGTGTCTAATCGACCGCTTGCGTCGCACGACACTTCTTTTTAAAATATAAAAGTTATAAAAAATTTTGGTGTCAATCCGGCCGTACGCATCGCATGACACTTATTTTCAAAAATGTCAAAAGACAACTTTAAAATTTAAATATTATAATCTAGAACTACGTGATCTTTGATTCTCCATTGTGAATAGAGATACATAGGAGCATGACAACTCCTTGTTAGGTTCACTTCCCAAAAATCAACAGGTTTTCCAAATCATTTTCAAATAGTTTTATAAAGATTTACGTAGCCCAGATTTCTCATTTTTAATGAGAATATGTAGGACCAAGGTTTTAACCTTTGTCAGGTCCCTTTCACTCAAAATATATGTTTGTTCAATATTTTATTATTTTTGGGAAAAATAAATATATAAAATAAACACATCTCTTTTGCAAATTTAATTAAAGGTACTGCCTTTTGGGCGAGTGTTGTAGGGTGCTAATACCTTCCCTACGCGTAACCGACCCCGAACTCTAAATTTGGTTTTCGCAGACTTTATATTATTTTTATGGTTTTCCATAGTTTTCTAGAAAAAATTATGGTGGCGACTTCAAATTTCTTTTTCCAAATCAATTTATTTTTAAGTTCGTCATCCCATCACGATTTAGGTTGCGACAGATGGCGACTTCACTAGGGACTGCCGAGAGTCAGACCTTCTTAATCGAATATGCGAAAGCGATGTGTTTAATTTAGATATTTTGTTTTTTTTCCTTTCTCGATTTATGTATATTATATATTCCTGTTTGTGTATGACATATTTGTGAATATTGAACCTTAGAGTAGAAAATATGTTTTTGTATGGGTCTTTTTTGCAGGTGGGGTTTAGGTTTGCATTTTTCTCCCTTCACACACTTACCTTATATTTTGTACATGACATGAGTGCAACCCTATACCTAGGTTTGAGTAGCTTAGAATTAGAAAGGGATTGTGTAGCAATGCCACAGTGGATGTACTTTCCAAGTGGTCATTGTGAGAACCCCAACTAGAGTTTGTTTGCTTCATTTGATACTCTCACATCGTGTTGTTTACCAACTGTTGTGAGAAATGTCATGAAGTGGGCCATAACTCTAGTGACCTTTTATCCTTAGGAAATAGGAGACTATCCTGGTGAGCACATATACCTACCTTAATCCTATGATGCGCTTTAACCTTATAAGGCACAAAGGGAGATGTGTATTCCTATAATTCCTATTTTGTTTTTTATTTTTATTTGTATTTCATTCTTTGCGTTTTTCTCTTTGGGTTGTAATAAGTTATGTAAATTATTCATAACATCATGTAGTCTGTAATTTTTCTTTTTCTTGTACATTTTCATTGTATTCATTTTAGGTAGAAAATTATAAAGCTGTTTCATTTCCTTGGAGAAGAATGGAAATTAATAGGGAATCTAGAGTTGGAAAGCATTCTGGTTCAAAGTCACTAAAAAAGAAGTAGTCAATTAGAGCGAAGGAAGGCAACTTGACTTATCTTCGAGAGTTGGTGGGGAAGATGAAGACTATCTAGAGGAACAATTTTCGAAGGAAGTATGGGAATTTATTGAATCTTCTAGAGATTGATACTCAGGTTCTAGCTATTACTGTTTTGGTCCAATACTATGATCCGTCGCTCCGGTGCTTCACCTTTAAGAATTTTCAATTAGTGCCGACAATAGAGGAATTTGGGGATATTCTAGACCTACCATTAGAAGGCAAAATTCCTTACAAGCATACAACACAAAATACATTTGTTTCAAAACTAGCAGGAATCTTGAAGGTACACCCTACAGAGTTAGATGGCAAAATGATTACAAAGGGAACCATCAAAGGTATTCCTCAAGGGTTTCTAGAAGGGCATCTACGCCAATTGGCTGATAAAGGCACCGAGGAAACCTTCCTGGATGTACTGGCGCTCATTCTTTATGGTGTTATAATTTTTCCAAGCATCGATAACTTTGTTGATCTCTCAGCCATTAATGTTTTCATAACATATAGAATCAATGCAGAAAATCTAGTCACAACAATTTTAACTGATGTTTATGGAAATTTGAATATGTGTTATGAATCTAAGAAGAAGAAGTTGTCATGATGCTTGCCAGTATTATATAAATGGTTTATTTCTCATGTCAGTCCAAATTACAAGCCAACTGCTAAAGGAGCACAAAATGGGCGCGTTTTTTTGCTAAATTACATAATGGAATGATCAAACAAGAGGTGTCCTGGCAGCAGAGATCACATATCATACACCGTGGGGAATACCCAAATGTACCTCTTATAGGAACTAAATATTGTGTTAACTATAATCAATTTTAGCACAATGACAATTTGGGTATCCTGTACGAGGTGCACCAAATCCAGAATCTTTAGTTACAATGTGGAATTGCTATAAAGAATGGACATCTAATGATTTACTCCGACAGATTAGAAGTGCTTGGGGCAATGTGGTGCATGCAAAAAAAGACTTACGGTCGTGGGTAGTAAATGAGAAGACGTCTTATCAACAATGGGTAATGGATAGGGTTAAAGTGGTGAAGCTACCATTCAGACCAGTTGCCTTCATGCCAAAGCAACAAAATATGGAGAGTGAGGAACTAAAAACCCTTAAGGAAGAAATAGAAAAGGTGAAGCAGAAAAATGTTAAGCTTGTTAATGATCTTCAAAAAGCTCATCATGAATATATAGATCTCAAACATGACAATGAAGCCAGGATCAGAACTTGTGATGTATTAATAAAGAAGTAAAGAGAGGAAAGAAACCATCACTTCAGAGTACAACAGGATCTCGAGGCAGCTAATAAAGAGCTAGCTTTGAGAGGTAAAGAGAAGAAAGCGGTGACATTGTCTAAACGTGAGAAAATTGCATTATGTGAAGAATTGGCAAGAGACAAAAGGGAGGCATTAAACAAGCTGTGTAATGTACAAGTTAGGATTAAGGAGATGAAGCAACAAAAAGAAAAAATGACAGCAACTTATGAGACAAAGCTAGAAGAAGAGTGTTGGTATAGAGCAGAGTTAGAAAATGACATACAGTACAAGAACAGAGAGTTTGAGAGACAGATGAAGGATACAATGTCAACCTATGAAGCAAAAGTGGCTTAAGAGAGTTGGTACCCACAGAGTCGGAGGAGGAAAATCATAGATTGATAACTGAATGTGCTGAGTTAAAGGAAGCTGTAGAGTATTGAAGAGGATGTTTTTCAAAGTTAGCAGCTATAGCTAATGGAGCAATTGAAGATGTACCCATTAACTGATGCTGAGATTGCAATGCCTATATTCAATCCACCAAAAGCGATCGAAGATTTCCTCAGTTACTACAAGAAGCTAGTAGGGGAAATGAAGAGCATAGTGGCTAGAGCTAGAAATTGATGTTTATGCTTTCTTTATATTTCTTGTTGTTATGAACTTCTGAACATTGTGGATTTTCTGATGAATCGACTACTTCATTTCATGTTAATTTCCATTATTTCTCGCAACGTTATTTGCACAGCTTTATAGTTTCTATCTAGAATGTTTGCATTTGCATTTGTCTTTTCTTTTCCTTTTCTGCACTTCTCATTTCATTTGAATTAAACAGAAGAGTGACAATAAGTGAATACGGCAAAATTTATGAGACACCCTTATAGAACTCGATCAAAGTCCAAAACAATGGAGGATTGGAAAATGCGCACGAGGAAGAGAAAGAAGAAATTAGCCAAGTGAAGGGTGAAATTAGCCAAATGAAGGATCAAATGGGTTAGATCTTGGAGGCATTGAGGGCTATGAAGAGTTCGGGAGAATGTTCAGCAGTTGACGGTGGTACTTCCTACCCTCCAGGCTTTCATCCTCATGTATCAAGTGTACCTACGATTTACCTACCACATCATCAAGTGAGTCAAGGGACATCATCTCAAGCTTTTCCACCTTATGGCTTACCCCCAGGTTACACACCTCCAATGGCAGAGTATGTAGAGCAAGTTAAAAATCCGTTTTCTGGTGGTAATACAAGCATACCTCTTTCATTAACTAATGAGTAGTTCCAAGTGTTAACTAAGATTGTTGATTTTTTAGAGGCCAGGTACGTTGAGGAGAAAATGTGGTTGGAATCACAACCTATACAGATCCTAATGTATTGATTCCACCACATGTTTCGACTGTAGGTGTGGGTTTACAAGAAAAGACACTAGCTCAGGTGATTTCATCAATTGAGAATAACAAGGGAAAGTTAGAGATATTGGAGGAGAGACTACGGGCTATTGAAGGGAATAAAAGTTATGGTTTTGGTGATGTTGTAGGCTTATCTTTGGTTCCTGACGTGGTGATACCCCATAAGTTCAAAGTGCCTGACTTTGAGAAATATAGAGGGACTACGTGTCCAAAGAGCCATATAACAATGTACTATCGAAAGATGACTGGCCATACTCATGATGAGAAATTGTTTATCCACTTTTTCCAAGATAGCCTAGTTGGGGCAGCGCTAAATTGGTGCATGCATCTTGAGCCGAATCATATTCATTCTTGAGTGGATCTAGTTGATGCTTTCATAAAGCAATATAAATTTAATATGGATACAACACCAGACATAATACAATTGCAAAATATGACAATGAATAAAAATGAAACTTTCAAAGAGTATGCCCAGCGTTGGAGAGAGATAGCTGCCCAGGTTAAGCCACCACTATATGATAAAGAGATGGTTACAATGTTTGTGAATACGCTACAACCTTTGTTTTATGAGCATATGATTGGGAATTGGAATATATCTTCTAATTTTGCAGACATCATTATTATTGGTGAAAGGATTAAGACCGAGGTAAAAAATGGTAAAATTGCATATGGCCCGTCCACGGCTGCAAATACCAAAAAATCAAGTTTCAATCAAAGTAAGAAAAAAGAAGTTGAAGGTCATGTCGCATCCGCTTGGGATAACCGCACACCTGTTAATTACCAAATATAGCTTGTTTCAAACAATCAGTTGCAACCTCAAAAAGCGACTGCTAGTGGTAGTCAGAACCCTAATCAAAGTACCAATACAAGAAGGGAAAGGAAGTTTCTTCATTTTACTCTCATTCCTATGACATACACAGAGTTGTTACTGATGTTTCTTCGTAAATCTTTTGTTGCAATTTGCCCAATGAAGCCACAACAACCTCCTTTTTCCAAGAATTATGATCCAAATGCTACATGTGACTACCATGGGGGAGCAAAGGGGCATTCAACAGAAATGTGTTTTCCTCTCAAATACAAGGTACAGTCTTTAATTGATTCAGGGTGGTTGACATTCAAAGAAGATAAACCTAGTATTGAAGATAACCCTTTGTCGGGGCATGAGAAGACTTCAACAAATGCTATTGAGGAAAGGGAGCAGAGGTTGGTAAGAAAAGTAAGTGAAATTCGGAGCTCTATGAAATTCATCCTGGAAGCACTATTGGAGAAGGGGCTAGTAAAAGGTGAATATGATCCAAGCAATGCTTGTGCATTCCATCCGGGTGCTAAACATTCTATTAATGATTGTGTGGAGTTCAAGCTAGAGCAGCAAAATCTAGTTGATAAACATTTCTTGCAAGTTTTTCATGGAAAGAAGGATGAGGAGGTATTGGCACAAACTGATGAACAATCCAATTTAACCTCGCTAGAACATTTAGTGATTCATTTCACTAGACATGCACCTTTTCTTGTGGAACAAGGAAGGCAACCCATGGTAATAAAAACACCCTCATCTTTTCCTTATGAAAGTGATAGAGTTGTTCCATAGAAGTATGGAGTATATGAACTTGGTGAGGGACAACAAGTTGAAAACACTTCTGTTCATGAAGGTCCAATTGTTGAAAATATATCAGGTCTTGGTGGGATAACATGGAGTGGTCATTTCTTTACACCACCAGAACTAAGGAAGGAAGGATGCCAGAGAAGTAAAGTAAATGATGGAATGGAAAAAGCAAAAGAGATATTAAGAGGAAAGATGATACAAGTTCAGAAAGACTACAAAAAGGATAAACGAAAAGAAATATCAAATGAAGAGGCCTATGAATTTTTGAATTCATCCAACAAAGTGAATACAAGGTGGTGGAGCAGTTGAATCGTATACCGGCTCGAATCTCGCTTCTGGAATTGCTCATGCATTCGACAGCTTACCGAAAATTGCTAATGAAAATATTGAGTGAGGCTCATGTTCAGCAAAATATTTTGCTGGATAAATTCGAAGGGATTGTTAACAATATTACCATTAATGATTTCCTTACTTTTTCGGATGATGAGATACCTATTGAAGGAAGGGGACACAATAAGGCTCTTCATGTATCTGTCAAATGTCTCAACCATGTTATAGCTCTTGTGTTGATTGATAATGGTTATTCCTTAAATGTGATGCCTAAGGTGACGCTGGAGAAGTTATCACATGATAAATTCCCTGTGAAGTCAAGTATTATGATTGTGAGAGCTTTTGATAGTAGCAAAAGAGAAGTGATGGGAGGAATAGAACTGCTAGTTTAAGTTGGTCCGTGTGTATTTCAAATCACTTTTCAAGTAATGGACATCCTGCCAGTGTACAATTGTTTACTCGGTAGACCTTGGATTCATTCTGCAAGGGTGGTGCCTTCCAATTTGCATCAAAAGTTGAAGTATGTAATGAGGGATAAGATGGTAACAATTTCAGAAGTGGAAGATTTTTTGGTGAGTGGTTCTTCATCTGCTCGATATATTGAAACAACAGAGGAAGCTCTTGAGATGGCTTTTCAAACTCTGGAAATTGTGGGGAATACATATGTTGAACCATTTCAAATAAATCCATCTTTATTATGTGCCTCTCTGATGACGGCAAGGGTTATGTTGAGAGAAGGTTATGAATATGGAAAAGGCCTAGGCAAAGTCAGACAGGGACCAATATTTCCACTGAAAATTGTTGAGAACAAGAATAGGTTCGACCTGGGGTACAAGCCTACTAAGGAGAATAAAAGAAGACTAATGGAGGAAAAGAAAGAACGAAGCTTAGCTCGCTTGTAGGGTCGGGAGCCGAGGGTAGGAAAGATCTCTATCTGTGACTTAAAGAAGTGCTTTTGTAGTGCTTGATGGATCAATACTAGTCAAGTGGCAGCCGTTGAAGATGAATCTAGGGAAGGGAGTTCCAGTTTTGTACAACCCTGTCCTCCAAACATGTAGATCGATAATTGGAAAACTGTGAATTTACCTGGGTGTTTAAGTTCAATCAAATGTAATGCTTGTTTTTCCTTTTGTCTAGTTGTTCTTTTTTGTTTTTCTCCAAAACATTTTAGGATGTCTTTATGGACTGGTTCTATATTTCGTTTTTAGTTCAATGTGATGTTCAATTATGTTTGCTTTCACTACATACTTTGTTTGTCTATTTATTTTCTTTTATAAATCCAAATAATGCAGATATGACAATGAATGTTTTGAAAATAATGATGTCAATATTCCTAATTTTGAGCACCTTATCGATAATATGGATGATGATCATGAAGACGGTTGGGAACCTTGTTCTGAGTTGTAAAGGTTAGTGAAACAAGAAGACTGAGAAATAAAACCCTATCAAGAAATCATTGAAATACTTAATCTAGGGGATGAAGATGAGAAAAAGGAGGTTAAAATTGGTAACAACATAAGTAAGGAGGTACAAGGAAAATTATATGATTTGTTGAAAGAGTTCAGAGATGTGTTTGCTTGGTTATACCAAGATATGCCTAGGTTGGATACTGATATAGGGCAACATAAACTTCCACTTAAAGAAGAATGTCCCCCGATTAAACAAAAATTAAGACGAATGAAACCTGAAATGTCACTAAAGATTAAAGAAGAAGTGAAGAAACAATTTGATGCAGGGTTTTTGGTGGTAGCAAAATATCCTCAATGGGTGCCAACATTGTCCTTGTGCCAAAAAAGGATGGTAAAGTTCGAATGTGTGTTAATTATAGGGATTTAAATTGAGCTAGCCCTAAGGATAATTTCCTGTTGCCACATATTGACATCTTGGTGGATAACACTACTAGATTTTCATTGTTCTCTTTCATGGATGGATTCTCGAGTTATAATCATATTAAGATGGCACCGGAAGATATGGAGAAAACCACATTTATTACGCTTTGGGGAACATTTTGTTATAAAGTAATGTCATTTGGACTTAAAAACGCTGGGGCAACTTATCAAAGAGCGATGTTGACTCTTTTTCATGATATGATGCATAGAGAAATCAAGGTTTATGCTGATGATATGATTGCTAAATCTGAATCGGAAGATGATCACATCATGAATTTAAGAAAAATATTTGAGAGGTTAAGGAAGTTTAAACTCAGATTGAATCCAACTAAATGTACCTTTGGTGTAAAATTAGGAAAGTTGTTGGGTTTTATTGTCAGTGAGAAAGGTATTGAGGTTGACCCAGATAAGGTGTGAGCAATAATGGAAATGTCAGCTCCTAAGACTGAAAAAGAGGTGCGAGGGTTTTTAAGCAAATTGAACTACATTGCTAGATTCATCTCCAAATTAACCTCCACCTGTGAGCCAATATTTAGATTTTTGCGTAAAAATCAAGTTGTGGAATGGAATGAAGATTGCCAAGCAGCCTTCGATAGAATCAAACAATATTTGCAGGATCCTTCCGTACTACGTCCACCGCTATCGAGGAGGCCCCTCATTTTATATTTAACTGTGATGGGTTGTGTTTTAGGGCAGTATGATGAGACAGGGAAGAAAAAGCATGCCATTTATTATTTGAGTACAAGGTTTACAGGTTGTGAACAAAGATATTCTATGTTGGAACGAACTTGTTGTGCATTAACATGGGCAACACATCGTTTACGTCAGTATATTTTGAGTCACACTACTTGGCTGATATCCAAGATGAACCCAATTAAGTATATTTTCGAAAAGCCTGCTCTCACTGGCAGATTGGCTCGGTGGCAAATGTTGCTCTCAGAATATGATATATTCTATGTGACTTAAAAAGTTGTAAAAGGAAGTGCTTTAGCAGAATATCTGTCTTAACAGCCCATTGAAGATTATCAACCTATGCAACCTGAATTTCCAGATGAGGACATTCTTACCCTGTTTGGTGAAAAAGAGGGTGGCCATCATGAAAAGGCTTGGATATTATTGTTTGATGGAGCATCCAATGCACTTGGACATGGAATAGGGGCAGTGCTCATCTCGCCAGAGAATCATTACATTCTGATAACAGTAAGGTTGTGCTTTAGTTGTACCAACAATGTTGCAGACTATGAAGCATGCGCCATGGGTATTTTGGCAGCTATCGAGTCGAAGGTGAAGGTGCTGGAAGTGTATGGTGATTCGACATTAGGGGTTCATTAGTTAAAAGGAGAATGGGAGACTAGAGACCAAAAGTTAATCCCTTATCAAACATACATTAAAGGATTGATGGAGCTTTCGATTCCATTGAGTTCCATCACATTCCACGAGAGGATAACCAATTAGCTTATGCTTTGGCCACCTTGTCGTCAATGTTTAAAATTAGTCAAGATAAGGAAATGCTGATGATCAAAATGAGGAGTTTTGAAACCCCAATGTATTGTTATTTTGTTGAAGAAGAATCAGATGGTAAGCCTTGGTATTTTGATATAAAGCTCTATCTTAAGACCCGAGAATATCCTAAAACAACTTCTAAGAATGATAAAATAACCATGAGAAGGTTAGCTTCAAGTTTTATTCTAAATGGGGATTTCTTGTATAAAAGAAATCATGACATGGTACTCCTCAGATGTGTCGATGCAAGAGAAGCAGGGTTGATATTGAAAGAAATTCATGAAAGGGCTTTTGGTACAAATATGAATGGGCACTCTATGGCTAAAATGATTTTGAGAGCTGGTTATTTTTTGTTGACTATGGAGAATGACTGTTACATGCATGTGAAAAAATGTGAAAAATGTCAGACCTATGCAGATAACATTAATATAGCTCATACAACCTTACATGTTCTATCTGCACCATGGCCATTTGCGATGTGGGGAATAGATGTTATTGGAGCCATAAAACCGAAGGCGTCAAATGGACATCATTTCATTCTGGTTGCAATTGACTATTTCACCAAATGGGTGGAAGCAGCTTCTTACGCCAATGTGACCAGAAAAGTGATAGTAAAGTTTATAATGCAACTAATCTGAATAATCAAATGATGAAAGAGTTATATGAAGAATTCAAAATTCAACTTCACAATTCGTCTCCTTATCGCCCAAAAATGAATGGGGCTGTTGAAGCTACTAATAAGAATATAAAGAAGATTATGCAGAAAATGGTGATTACATATAAAGATTGGCATGAAATGCTTCCCTTTGCCTTACACGGATATCGTACATCGGTATGGACCTCAACTGGTGCAATGCCTTTCTCTTTGGTATATGGGATGGAAGTAGTCCTTCCTTTTGAGGTAGAAATCCCATCTCTGAGGGTGCTAATGGAAACTCAGTTAGAAGAAGCAGAATGGGTTCAGGCCAAATTTGACCAACTTAATTTAATTGAAGAAAAAAGGTTAACATCAGCTTGTCATGGATAATTGTATCAGAGAAGGATGAAAATGACATTTGATAAAAAGGTTCGTCCAAGAGAGTTTCATGAAGGTGATCTGTTCTTGAAAATGATTTCGCCTATACAAAAAGATCACAGAGGGAAATGGACTCCAAATTATGAAGGCCCATATGTAGTGAAGAAAACATTTTCAAGTGGCGCGCTAGTTCTCACAAAAATGGATGGGGAAGAGTTACCTCTACCTGTCAACTCAGATGTAGTAAAGAAGTTCCATGCGTAATGATCTGATAATAATTGGGAAACATTGACATTGTTTTTTATGGTTCATTGTATTATGCTTTGTTGTAGTCAAGTCTGGATTGTTATTTCTTTGTAATTTTGTTTTATGTTCTTCTGTAAATGTCTTTTGGCATCACAGTAAGCTTTTCGAAATAAAATGCCATGGGTTTAAATCATGAAATACAAGTCATTTAGTATAGCCCAAAGTGGTTCTTGAAGGGTGTCACGGAAGTAAGCAAAATAAACAAAGAAGATCACAAGTCAAAATTGTTTGACTATGCAATTACAGATACAATGCATCACTAGAAAGAGGCGAAAGAAAATGAAAAGAATTAATCAGAGTGAGGAGATATGGTTCGTCTAAGTTTTGTGGCATTGAGGATAGCGGATCAAATACTTCCTATTTTGAAGCATTTTGCACTCATGTTGTTTGAATCCTCCAATTCATTAAGATTTCCCTAAGATAAAGGATTTTCCAAAGAAAAGAGAACATAAATAGTACGCTGGGGCACATTTTGATAGCCCTATTTGACTAAAATGGTTGTTTTGAGTAAAGTTATAAAAAAGGAGAGAATGAGAAGAAAAAGAGAGTTATAGACACAAATAAAAATAAATAATGACATGTGTCTAATGTCATTTGTTTTTTTTTACTGAGTTAGCTCTCTAAAGAGAATGGGGCAGTCAAGTTTTAAAATGATATGTGGCCATATTTTCCTCATCCAAAAAATGATGAAAAATATATTTCCATTGTACCCTCTTTGAGCTAAAAATAATAATTTGTTTCCAAAATACCCTTGAATAAGGATCATCAACATGTCAAGAATTGCAAAGCTATTACAGGGACTCAATTAAGTGAAAAAACGTTTCAATAGAAAAAAGCCAAAAGTTAGAAATACAAAGAAAGTCATAAAGTAATAAATCTGAATGGCTGAAAAAAGAACTTGAGAAGGAAAAGTTGAGAATGAAGAGAACTTTAAAAGTTCTAGACCGTGGATGATAGCCAAGGTGATAACCTTGCAAATGATCTTTGTTACAAAATGTAAAAGCCGTTGATAATTTATTTGGGCCTCTAATATCTATTTCTTTCAAAATCCTTAAGCTTGGGCCACGTTACAAGCTAATAAAAGTCCACACTGATTGAAAAATGTCTGTCAGATTTTGTTCATGGGAATATCTTAGAAACAAAAAAGAATTTGGTTTATGACACATCATTGAAAAGAAAAAAGAGAAAAGAGAGAAAAAGCAAAAACTCAGTCAGTCGTTAAATTTAGTCAAAAGTTTTAAAGTAAGGCAATCCTTTTCGATACAAGTTTTTTTATTGAAACACGCTGTTGTCACAAAATTGAGTCAGTTGTGTAACATCTATCCATAGTATCAAACATACTTGAGATGTGTTGTGCATCAAAAAAGAGAATGTAAGGCATACAGTGCTCTCATTCCACGTAAAGATTTGCCTAATTCCTTGTGGTTCTGATATAGAGTGTGAGGTGATAATGAGAAAAATAAATTATGAGCATGCATTGAATTTGATGATTGCAAAAGCAAATGATTATAGAGACATGTGTCTTCTTAAGAAAAAGAGAGATAATGATGAATGAATGGAAAAATGAAAAATGAAATGAAAAATGAGATGAAAAATGATGATGAAGAAGGAATGATTGAGGATGAAAGGGAAAAGAAGAATGAAAAGACAAAGGTTCTAGGTGATCCATGCATAACATGTATTCATATTGTCTAAACTAGGATATTAAACTACTTTTTTATATCAAGACCCTCTTCGATGGAATGGTCATTGACTTTCATGTGCTGTCATATCGAGGCCCTTTGTAAAACAATGGTCATTGATCTTTCATATCAAGGCCCTCTCCGATGGAATGGTCATTGATTTTCATGTGTTATCATATCCAGGCCCTTTGCAAAGCAATGGTCATCGATCTTTCATATCAAGGCCCTCTCCGATGGAATGGTCATTGATTTCATATTTTTATATTAAGACCCTCTTCGATGGAATGGTCATTGATTCTCATGTGCTTTCATATCGAGGCCCTCTGCAAAGTAATGGTCATTGATCTTTCATATTAAGGCTCTCTCCGATGGAATGGTCATTGATTTTGTATGTTTATATAAGGGCCCTCTTCGATGGAATGGTCATTAATTTTCTTAATGTTTGCATTGATGTGGTTTCTTTTTAGAGCCTGGATGAAATTAGTGTTTCTATCTTTTCTTATATTTTACTTTGATGAAATGAAAATGACTAATTTTTCGTATCATCTAGTAAGATCTAAGAAAAGAGGGACAATTGTCAACACCCAATTTCGTCCGGACGAATAACATTGTTTTTTAAATATATATATATATATATATATATATATATATATATATATATTCAAAAATAAGTGTTAAATAAAAAAAAGGATAAAAATATTGTTGAAAAATAATAATAAAAATTAATTAATAAAAGTTTTTAATTTATGTTTTTTATAACGTTCAGTAAAATATTTTTTGTTTTTAATATAATAAAAAAATAATAATTTTGTTTTTAATTAATTAATAAAATTCAGAATTCAAAAATTAAAATTTGAAAATAAAAATGGTTTGCAGGGAGGGAACACTTTATCTTATTCTTATCTCAACTTATACTTTAAACTCCTCCCGGTGACTTCATTTTTTGGGGGGAGATATATTGGATCGTGGTACTCATCATCATAAAAAAAATAGTTTTCTTCCTTCTTTTTGGGTTATACATCTCTGGTAGCAAAAACAAAATTTTGGGGATTCTTTTCACTATGACAATGGCAACAATGGAAATGACACATGTTTTGTCATAAATAGAGTGCTGAAACCAAAAAGGGCATATAGGAGATATTCAACTTTCATTAAGAATCAAGAGCAATTAAGGTACATGTGGTTTTTTTTTTTTTTAACTTTGCAATGATGCCCTTGTTCCTTTTGTTAGGGATGTATTAATTGTATGAAGATTGTGGGAGCAAAATTAACTTTCTTAATCTCATTTTGTAAAATGATTAATTAACCCACCATGTAAAACTAAAAAATGACGGTAAATAAGAGTTGGGGTTTAGGAATTCAAGAAAATTGAGGGTGAATGTTGCGGTAATGGTGTTTTGCGGAAAGGAAGAAGATGAAGTAAGGGTTAGGTCTCATGTTTAACTTGTGTCGTGCGTTTTTAGAACATATTGAATTTTTTTTTTCATGCACCACCATAATTCATTCGCGCACCACCCCTTGTTTTTATTAGGATTAGATCATATTTAAATTTTGTTTCACACACCACCACAATTCATTCATGCACCACCCTTGTTTTTATTAGGATTAGTAGGTTTAAATTTTAATTCATGCACCACAACAATTCATTCACGCACCACCCCTATTTTCAATTAGGGTTAGCATATTATTTTTTCTTCACGTAACTCCATAATTTAATTTGTGCGCCCCTGCTTTGAATTTGGATTCTGATTTTTTTACTTTATACACTCCTCAATGTAATAACCCCACATCCCTTATATTTAATTTTCTTTTTACTTTATGTACCTGCATTTTTCGTAAGAACACACCCCACATTTACCTTATGCACCCCACGTTTACTTTATGCACCTCGCGTTTACTTTATGCACCCCGCGTTTACTTTAGCCACCATGTTTCTGCGTTTTTAAGTAAATCTCACATTTCAATCACATCACTTTCAAGAAATAATATATGTATTTTAAAATTGAAATAAAAATTAAAGTAATTTTATTAAAATGATAAAAATAAGAATAAATAAAATTTAAAGTTATTTTATTTATTTTATCTTTTAGTGTCTAATCAACCGCTTGTGTCACACGACACTTATTTTTTAAATATAAAAGTTATAGAAATTGTTTTTGTGTCTAATCGACCGCTTGCGTCGTACGACACTTCTTTTGAAAATATAAAAGTTATAAAAATGGTTTTGTTGTCTAACCGATAGCTCGCGACGCACGACACTTCTTTTTAAAATATAAAAGTTATAAAAAATTTGGTGTCAACTCGGCCGTACGCGTTGCATGACACTTATTTTCAAAAATGTCAAAAGACAACTTTAAAAGTTAAATATTATAATCAAGTTTTATCTGGAACTACGTGATCCTTGATTCTCCATTGCGAATGAAGATACGTAGGAGCGGGGCAAGTCCTTGTCAGGTTCACTTCTCAAAAATCAAAAGGTTTTCCAAATCATTTTCAAATAGTTTTATAAAGAACTACATAGTCTTGATTTCTCATTTTTAATGACAATACGTAGGACCAAGGTTTTAACCCTTGTCAGGTCCCATTCACTCAAAATATATGTTTGTTCAATATTTTCTTTTTTTTGGGAAAAATAAATATATAAAATAAACACATCTCTTTTTCAAATTTAATTAAAGGTACCGCCTTTGGCCGGGCACTGTAGGGTGCTACTACCTTTCCTACGCGTAACTGTCTCCCGGACTCTAAATTTGGTTTTCGCAGACTTTATATTATTTTTATGGTTTTCCATAGTTTTCTAGAATAAATTATGGTGGCGACTTCAAATCTCTTTTTCCAAATGAAATTTATTTTTAATTTTGTCATTCCGTCACGATTTAGGTTGCGACAATAATCAAGAAAAAGTGTAGTATGTGCATTAGTCAAACTATCTAAGATAGGTAGAATTAGTGGTGGAGCTCACATATGCTTGAGGTGGTCTTAGTCTTCTTGTTTTTTTTTTCATATATATAAATTAATATATAAATAAAAGTATGTTTTTTAGATTTAGTATTTAAACTATTTGTTATTTTAAAAATTTTGTACATCCATAAAAAAACGTTAATACTTTAAAATATTTATTGAAATTCTTTCACTATATAAAATATGTTAGTATGCTACTCTCAAAGCTAAGTGATAAGTGTCTAGAATATGTAAATTTTCCATATAAACTTGACAATTATCATGCTTTAATTGGTCATATTTTGTAAGAACCAAACCATTTTAGCTTATAATTACAGAATGAGGTATTGAAAAGAAGAAAAATAAGAGATTGATGAATTTTGGATGATTTTGTAGCAATTTCTTGAACAATTAAAAATAATGCAGCTGAGTCCCAAAATTCATGGCTGAGCTCTAGTAAGACGATCAAGAAAGGGTCCAGAATATGACCAATGGAGGTAAGCCAGAACAAAATAGTGCTTAGCACTTAAGGCGGTGCATGGCTGAGCCACGAAAGAATGTGTTCAACACTTAAAGCAGTGCATGGATGCGCCACAAGAGAATGTGCTCAGCACTTAAGGCGGTATATGACTAAACCACAATAGAATGTGCTTAGCACTTAAGGCGATGCATGGTTGAGCGCCAAAAGTTGCGCTGAGCACCGCCCAAAAATTTCTATAAATAAAAACCTTGGGTTCTCATTAGAAGCATTGAGTGGTGTTAGAAATGTAACAGTAGGAGAGAATAGGGTTTGTGAGGCACGAGAGAGATGCTCTTAGTGTAAATCTTATGTGTAGATGCTGCTAGAATTACATTGTAATATTCTATGAGTAGTTAAACTCCCTCGTGTCCAGGTTTGATGTAATCAATTATGATTCTATATACTTCTACTTCTTGGGTATTTATCTTTGCTTTCATTCAATTGTATGTGGTTTGATTTATGCTTATTCATGATTTGATCACTCATCTATTTAACTGGTTCGGTTTAACTGGTTTGGATTAAGTTGGGAAACTAGTCTCAAACTATGGTCTAATCAAATCGTCATACATGTACTGGTACTTATTCAAGTAGCCAGAGAAGACGCTGGATGAAAGGGTCCTGCACATGGCAAGGATTCATTCTACCAGGAGTAAGGAATCACATTGGGTTTGAAGTCATTGGTTCTAGTGATTCAAAGATGAACCTAGATCTAAATAGAAAGAGTACTCCAACGTAAGACTCGCGAAATTTAATTAATTAAATAAATATTTAATTAATCAATGTGGGTAGAGGGAGCCTTTATGGCAATCAATGTTAGCTTGTATGGTGTGTAAAAGTACTAGCTCAAATGGTTGAGAGAACTTGATTGTATTGAGAGGACTTGGGGTTCGAGTCCTATGTATGCAATTTGTGTGTTATTTCATTGATTATTGATATAATAATAATGTGCGTGATCATGATGAGTGATAATATAATCCTAGAATTATAAGAATTATCACAAAACATGAGTTAGTTTAATGGTTATGCATTGACTTGGCATTGTCATGGTTGTATGTTCGAACCTAGCTTGAAAGGAGAGAAGGGTTGGACTTTTTGTGGTGCACAAAGACTTGAAAAATTCCAAGACTTAAGCAAGGAATCCAGGTTAGGGGAGCTGGACTCGCTAATTTTTTAATTGTATCATTCTTTTGCATGAAAGTATATATGTTGGATGTTTACACGCCTAAAATTAGTAATTACATGTTTCTGGAAATTTTTCAAAAAACTGCCTAGCAAGCCTACAAAGCTGCCAGGCAACTCATGTGATTTCTACTGAGTTTCTGGATTCATATCTATAACGATTCTAATTAAGTGAGATGGAGCGTTTCTAACAGTTGTAGAAAGCCCATTATTAACTTAAGGTTGAATGTTGCTAAGAATTACCAATAACATGATTGAAATGGGGAGTACTTGATGTAGTAATTATGATGGTGGGAAGGCACAATAAGTACTTTTAATGTGGAAATAAATCACAATTAAATTGGTTGAGTGCCACTGTTTGTGTTCAGCCTAAGTGGGTTACACTCTTAGAGGAAATTGAAAGATATCATATTTTTAAATTTGTGAATGATGGTTGAGATGTTATACGGGGATATATATATA
>Ga0214543_1001172_pt1 | contig 49597 bp, 28 predicted proteins | sample CNSS2metaG_FD_160094 | JGI IMG/M metagenome (GOLD analysis project Ga0214543, IMG submission 160094) | Root nodule microbial communities from cowpea collected in UCLA plant growth center, Los Angeles, California, USA - CNSS2 | ecosystem: Host-associated > Plants > Roots > Nodule | place: USA... | reverse complement strand
AAATTATAGATATATATATATATATATATATATATATATATATATATATATATATATATATATATATATATATATATATATTACAGATGGACATGACAGTCTCTTGTCCTCAGTGGTAAGTACGTATATCACTTCAAATTCAAAAATTTTATATACATATGTTATCACGTAGTTTAAAAGTTATACTCTACTAAGCTTTGTGTTTGCATCAAATATACTAATTTAGACAATTTATTCCTTTTTTAGTACTTTTTAAGTGTACCTTCAAATTATATTGAATTTAATACTTTATGCCAAAAACTTCACAGATAAGTTAAATGAACATACATGCATTTGTATTTTTATTATAATATTATAAAAGTGATACAAAATTCATTTATAATAATTGTGTTAAATTAAAATTTCCTGCTTAAAAATATTATTTTAGAGTAGTATAGATGAAAAAAGACAAGGAAAGATGTGGACTCGATATAAATAGAGCATGTGTTCTAGATTTTTCTGAGGGAAACTTTACACGATAACTAGAGAAAGAGAAGTTAAAAGAAAATTAGAAGAATGTTTTTTATTTTGAATAAAGTTGTGATGTTGCTGAAAATACACATAGAGTCAAGAATTGTGGGTGGGAAGGGAAGAGAAGGAAAAAAAGAAAAAGAAAGGACAAAATGTGATCGAAAGAGATAATGGAACCCCACAAAGCCTTATCCCTCTCTTATCCTCCATTCCTCCTTGCACCCCACCACCATATCATAATAATATCTTTTATTATATACACCTGCGTCCACACATAACAAAAAATCTTCCATAAATTAATTAATATTCAGAATTATATATCTTTGAAAAACGTTATAATAATTGATATAATGCATTTGCCATCACTACCCAACTCTTGAGGTGGGTATCAGGTGGGCTTAGTTTAATATCCACTTAATATATAGTGTTAATTAAAATAATAGGTAAGTTGCGGAGAATAGTGTAAGGTTGACCATTGATCTGATGGATGAAGATTTGTGATTTAGTTTTGTTGAATAGATGCATGTGGCTTCTATTAAATATTGTACAAGATATAAAGATATATAAAGATATAAAGGAGTAGGAGCCCATGTGTCCCACTTCCATCACTGCATATTACAAAATGCTTCTACTGTGAATTTGTCACCTACTTCCACACTCTATTTTGGATAATATCTCTTCTTCTTTACTCTTTAGATTCTATTCACATTTTCATCTCCTCCTTTGTCAAATATACATGCTTTATAATTTTTAAATTTAAATGTGAAATTTGAACTATTTTTCTTTTCAAATTTTAATATATTTTAATTTTAAAATTTAAAAAATGAATAAATTTAATTTACTTAATCCAACTATATCAATTATTTTATATGTTAAACAATATTTTAAACTAATCTCTAATTTAAAATGTGTTTGTTGAAAGTCTCACATCGACTAGAGATAAAACTAATTCACAATATATAAATGGAATGCAAACGTCACTTTATAAGTTGATTTTGTGGAGTTGAATTAGACTTAAAACTCACTTCTAACATGGTATCAATTAGAGTCTATCATAACAAATTTTTTTGGACATCTTATTTCATCCGATATCAGAGTGCTAACGAACAATTGAATAAAAATAGCATATTTTATTTACTTTTAAAATCTAAACTATGTCAAAATTCAAAATAGAAATTACAAATATATTCTATCATAGTTATATCATATTATACTTTATGGTAACGTGCAGCCTTTTTAATTCAACATCCTTAAAATACAAAGTTCCTGATCCTAGGTTATAGCATAACTTGTGGATCTTTGTAACAACATTTTTTTTTCTTGTTCATGTTACTACGACTTTTACTATCTTAAAATCCAATTAGTTTGCGACATGTGTGGTTGGGAATCGAACACACAATTTACATTGTCGACTCTTTTCATAGAATCGATGCTATTAACAGGCCGGGATTGGCTGTAAAGTGTACTCTAATCTTTGATTTCTATAACATTAAAAATTTCATTATCAACATTGTACACTAAATACTAATAAACAATCTTTTATTATGTTATATTATATATTTTTTAATATCACACCTGTGATTAAAATCAATGTATTACCATGTAAGATAAATGAACACAGTAAACCAACCCAAGGGTTACTTTATTTTCTATATCTTTCTTGTATTTCATCAAACATATATTTGTACAAGATGCTTATCTTACGTTTCAATTTTATACCCCATAGTTCTTCCCAACAATCTTTATATATTCTTTCAGTCGTTGTCATATATGATAAATTTATTAACTTTAGAAGAATTGATGAAGAGATTAGTTTTTCACTTTTTTATGATAATAAATCATAAAAATTAATTATAAAATTATAAAAATATAAATATATAAAACTATAAAATTATATTTAATAAAAAATTTAATAATATAATATGACAAAATAATAACGTCAATTATATAAAACGACGTTATTAAATTAAAAAAAATAGTTAACAGTAAAAATCCAATTAAAATTTTTAAATCGGTTGAGTACTACAATTCACGTTGAAATTATAAAAAATGTGCACATAAAAGGAAAAAATAATTATAAAAATATTTTTTTTATTAATTTCTATAATGTTATAATTACATAATATTAGCTATCATCTTAATCAATAAAATTTGATTGTATTTATAAGGATAAAAGCAGTAAAAGAAGAACATACACATAAACAAATTGATAAAAAAAAATCACATTATTAATTGTGTAACTTGTATAAATTATGAATTATTTGTTTGTATAAATGAATCAATAAAACTAGTTAGATTTAAACTGAAAAAAATATGTACGTATATAAAATTGATAAAGAAAAGTTCTTCTAATAAGTTTTTTTTATTATTATATTTGTAGTAACGAGTTAATGTGTTTTTTTTTTATTTAATATGATTCTTATATTTTTTTATATAGATTTGATAATCAATGTTAACGTTCTTTCACTAGTTCGTTATGGGATTGGAGAATAAACTCATATAAAAAAAAAAAATAATTGTACTATCATATATGTAAACTCAGCATCTTCTAAGCACACTAATTCTAATAAAAAAAAGACCACACTAACTTTTTTTGAAAAATATAAGAACATTGAGTCAAAAATACTATTAAACTTTTTTTTTAATACCTTACGAGACCCAAGTGATAATGAATTAACCTTTTGAGAATCAAAATGACTGTGAATCTGATTTTATTTGCATGGTTGTCGTAATATTAAAAATTAATTTCCTGTATAGTTATTCTGTAACTTTAACTTTTTGGGTAATAATATATTACCAGTTGACATGTTACTAAATAGAAATGAATTTAATGAGTGAAGCTAACATGTTGACGTGCAATGTTGTTGTAAAATAATTCATAATTTTACCTTAAATGTACAAAAGTTACTTTCCAATGCGTGGATAAATAATAGCCTAAAATTTAATTCAGAATTATTAAAGAAAAAAAAATAAAAATATAAAAAAATAACTTATCTATGTGTCTATAAATGTTTCAATTAAGTTTTTAAAAATAAATATTTAATTTAATTTTTAAAAAAATATGCTCCACATGGTTGCCACCTCATTGCCGTCTGAAACTCTGTTGTATTAAACAGCACGCACTCACCTTCTCACCTTCGATCCCAACTTCTCTCTCCTTCATATCCTTCCTCTCCTCTCTTCCTTTTAGCGACTCACAGACTCCCGTTGTACGGACCCGATTCTATCTGACTCACACTAACCATAATCACCTTCCGATCCGATCATGTCTCGGGCCTGTGCCGCTACAGACTCCGTCGCCTCCGGCGAGATCATGCTGTTCGGGGTTCGAGTCGTCGTCGATTCCATGAGGAAGAGCGTCAGTATGAACAACCTCTCACAGTACGAGCATCCACATGATTCTAACAACAGCAGCAACAGTAACAACAACAAAAAGGATGTTCTCGCAGCTGCTGATTATGCCTCAGCCGATGACGCTGTTCCTCATAACACCGGCCGTCAGCGCGAGCGCGAGCGGAAGCGAGGTTCGATCTGTTTATTTGATCGATTGTGTCATTTTTTCAATTTTAATATAATTTCTCTAGTTTGTTTGATCGCATAACCGGTGATTCGGATGGATTAATTGAGATTGTGTTGATGAGTAGGAGTTCCGTGGACGGAGGAAGAACACAAACTGTTTTTGGTTGGATTGCAGAAGGTAGGGAAAGGTGATTGGAGAGGAATCTCCAAAAACTACGTGAAAACGCGAACTCCGACGCAGGTTGCGAGCCATGCTCAGAAGTACTTCCTCCGAAGAAGCAACCTGAATCGCCGTCGCCGTAGATCTAGCCTATTTGACATCACCACCGACACGGTAATAATTTCGTCACCGCATTTCTCTAGTTCTCATCCTCTGTTCCCTGTTTGATGTTATTTCTTAAAATAATTGCTTCAAATTAATTTCTTAATCAGTCTCTCTACATAAAAAAATACTGAGATGCTTTTGGTGTTATTCATGTTCAATTAGTTATACTCCTAATCAACAGAGCATTATGATCTTACAAAATGACATATTTTCTCAGGTATTTCTTAACGTTCTAGGCAATAGTGTGTGTTGAATATTATTACTCCTTCCATTTTAGGGATTTGAGAGAGAAGCAAAGAAGCTGCCGCGATCTTGTGTATCTTGTTATGAAATTCCTTTGGTTGTGGAAATGAATGTTTGCATGAGTGGTTATAAAAATGGATTTAGGGATTTTGTCTCCTGTGTAATAGTTGATCTGACTGGAGCTAAAACCTTTTCAAACCTGGATTGGAATTTGGAGTGACAAAATATTCATGATTTTATCAATTTTTGTGCCAGGTCTCTGCAATTCCAATGGAGGAAGAACAGGTCCAGAATCAAGACACCCTGTCTCATTCGCAATCTGTGTGCCCAGCAGTTCCTGAAACTAACAAAAGTGGATTTCCTATGATGCCAGTTTATCAATTTGGGGTTGGTTCTGGGGTGATTGCAGTCCAAGGTGGAAAACCATTAGAAGAGCTCACACTAGGACAAGGAAACATAGAACACAATGTGCCGATCAATCTGGTCCATTCAATTCCTGTTGTCGCAGATCCTAAAGCATCCACAGTGTCTGATATCATCACCCCAAGTTCTAGCTCTGCTGTTGACCCACCCACACTGTCCTTGGGGCTATCCTTCTCTTCTGACCAAAGGCAAACATCATCAAGACATTCTGGTTTACATGCCATGCCATGTTTCAGCAATGGAGATAGCATCATTAGTGTTGCTTAAGGAAGACGACTGTGATTGTGTCAAGGTCCTTGTCTAGAGTATCTTGGATTCACAGGTTAATCTGATATGTTCATCTCTGGTCTCCTGTCCTTTTGGTAGGTGAAAAAGTGAGAGATGTTGAAGGAAAGGGCGATGGATTTGAGAAGGCAAGTTTTAAGTGACTGAATTTGATCCTTCTGTTCCTTGTACAGACCCGGGAAAGGTCCTGTCCTGTTTCTTCTTCTTGTTTGCTTATGTTAATTAATGTATGACTTTAGATTCTGGTTTATTTGGTCATTTATGTTTGTAGTTGAAGTAACTGGAAATAACAAAATCCTCTCTGTTCTTTACTGATAATGCATTAATAGTTAGATATGGACCGCACAGACGAGTGGTTTATGGCTCTTTTGGGGATAATATTATCAAGTTGGGTCTGAACTTTGAAGGTTGGTAGCGTGTGTCATTCCTGTTAGGTGTTATAGCAGTTTGGGCACGTTTTTCTTATCACCAATTTGCGTACTTACGCCTACTTCCGTTATGCCTCATCCTTTTTGTCCAAACTACTCACTTCTCTATTTAGAAAATAATAATGCTGTATTCAAATTTAATTATAAATTATAAAAAGTTAGAAGTAAAGTTTTTTATAAATAAAAGATTTTCATAATTTTTTTTATCTAAGCTTTTGTCAATATTTTATTTTAAATAAAATAAAATACTAAGTATCGTTTTATTAACATAGGAAAAATAGGTTCCATTTCATTAACAATATGAAGGAAGTTGGTGTTTTTTTATATTGTTTTAAGAATTTGATAAAGATAAATTTCTAGTTTAAAACTATAAAGATAGTGATTTAACTTAAGTATAATTTTTCCTTTTTATAAATTAAATTAAAAAAAACCAGCCACCAAGTATTTTTGTGTTTATTTGTTTTGTCCGAAAACTGCATGTCCTCCTTCGCAACCCCACCAATACCCCTACCATATGAAAGAAGTTGGTGTTTTTTTTATATTTTTTTAAGAATTTGATAAAGATAACTTTCTATTTTAAAACGATGAAGATAGTGATATTTAACTTAAGTATAATTTTTCCTTTTTATAAATAAAATTAAAAAATACCAGCCACTAAGTATCTTTGTATTTATTTGTTTTGTCCGAAAACCGCATATCCTCCTTCGCAACCCCACCAATCCCCCCACCCACACCGCTATATATCTCAATATAATTGCTAAGGCGAATTTAAGTTTTTTTTTTTTTTTTAAAGAAGATTGTGTAAATTTAATATACATATTTGCAATTATTAAAGTTAAAAAATTCAAATGATTTGATTTTATCTTTTAAACAAATTTTTGAATACCTGACCCTATTTTAGTAGATATAATTTTAGCTTCTGACTAACGACCAAGTTTATATTTTAATATTAGTTTAAATATACATTTGATTCTTATTTTTGTTGTATTTGTTCAATTTGGTTCTTGTAGTTGATTAAGTGTATCTATAATATTTTTTATGATGTCCATAAGAAAAAATAATAGCATGAGAATGTTGGAATTAAAGCAAGACATGATGTATATGTGAGCATGATGTATGACATGTTGTGAGAAAGATATTATATATTTCCTGCTTTTATGTGATTCACGCGGAGAAGAAACAAACTGGCTGAGTTGTTGGACAACAAAATTAATATCAGGCCTGGTATTAGTTAAGTAAAGTAATTGTCCAATCAGACGCCGAAAGGAAGAAGGATCTGGTAGAATAGCTCCCTCGTCAGCATGAAGTTTGATAGAAGAATCAGATGGTGTTGGTGCAGGTTTACATCCAAGCATCCCTGTCTCTGAAATGTTGTATGTGTTAATTGCATCACACTTAAATGAATAGATCAATAGGTTGGATCTGGTATGTGTGTGATAGTTAAAAAATGTTGTTCTGTTGTCTCGATAATCAACTAGATTAGTTCTGGAACTTGGATTTGGACTCTGTCATAATTAGTCAACTAGCCAACTAATCTAGTCAACTAGACTCGACCTGACAACAACTGTTAGATAAAAGCGGATCACTGCACCTTCTGAAAAGAAGTTGTTCAACCCAAAGAAAGAAAGAAAGAAAAGTGTGGAATATCTTCCTTGAGCAAATTCTGCAGCAAGGGCTTAAGTGTTCATCAAGAATGATCATTAAGATCAAATGAAGATGGTGTAATATTGACACCAAAGCTGTGTACTAAATCAGGTGTTAATGTTCCATTACTGTCATTATTTCTGTATTATTTTTTTGTAGTTTCTTGAATTTGAAATTTTGTGTGTTATCATTGTGATTGTGGTAATTATGTGTAATTGCTTGGAGCATTACAGTTTGCACATTTCTTAAAGGGGTGTTTTCAAGAAAGTGTGGTTTTAGAGTTTAAGAATTGCATAAATGTTTCTTGTATTCTTTCTTTTGTTGAAATAGTGAAATTTCTATTGAGGAAAACTAGAGACGGGATATAGATTCATTTGAATCGAACCAGTATAAATTTTGTTGTCTCTTGTACTCTCCTTCACTCTCTTTTAATTTTTGCTAGGTATAAAGGTTGAATAATATACATTCTAAAATTCCTTTTGTCAATTAGTTAAAGATCTCATAAAAATTGTTTTTCAAGTGTAAAAACAAATCAAAAGTTTACAAAACCAATTCACCCCTCTTGGTTGTGAAATATTGGTACATCAAAATTAACAGTTCTATTTTTTCTTTTTTTTTGTGTTCGATTAAGTACTTATTTTTGTCAAATTTGGATCAATTTGATCCTTTTTACTACGGTGTTTAAATAGTTAATGTTTTTTGAACATTACATACCACGTGTTAGCGTTTTCTTAACTTTTTAAATTTTTTTATTCTTTTAATTTTTATTTTTATTTTTAAAATTTTTTAATCTCAAAAATTTATCCACGTGTCAAGTTATAATTGTATCACGTGTCAATGCTAGTGCCACATGTCAGTTTGTGATTGTATTATTTTTTGTTTAATTTAGTTCTGATATTTGTTATTTTTGTTCAATTTAATCACTATATTCGTTATTCTTGTTCAATCTAGTCTCATTTTTTGTTAAATTAGAGCAATTTTTTTCTTTTCAAATTGAGACAACATTTAATTTTTTATAAATATCATATATTTATTTTTAAAATTGACACTATTATTAATTATTTTTGAAAGTCAATTATAAATTATTATATTTAATAATTAATTAAATATAATTCTTAAATCAATTGTTAAATAGAATATAATTATTTAAAATATTATTAAAATATAATTATTAAATATTTTAAAAATATATATTAACATTTGTAAAAATGACATTTAAATCTAAAATAATATAAAATATTTAATATTTTTGTTGCATTTTAAATATTAAAATCCAAAATGTTTTATATTTAAATGTTAATTTTATAAATACTAATTTACTTTTCTAAAATATTTCTAATATTTTTAAATATCAATTTTAAAGGTATCAATATTTTTAGAATATAAATATTAAAAGAAAACATTAAATAAAAGATTTTAAATTTGGTGTCAATTTGAAAGGGATAAAAATGATTAATTTTAACCAAAATTTAGATGAAATTAAAAAATAACAAATATAGACACTAAATTGAACAAAAATAACAACTATAAAAACTAAATTGAACAAAAAAAATAATACAATCACAAATCGACACATGACACAATTATGATTTAACATGTGAACAAATTTTTAAAAATAAAAAATAAAAATTTTTAAAAATTTTAAAAATTTTTAAAAATCAAGAGTTGACATGTACGTTTTAAAAAAAGTTAATTACTTAAAATTGTATGTAAAAAATCAAATTAACCAAAATTTAACAAAAAATAAGAACTTAATTAAATACAAAACAAAAAAAACAAAGATGAAAACTAAATTGGAAAAAAAAAACCAAATAAATGTATTTAAACCTTTAATATTACATTTCTTACTTACCGTAAAATGTTTTGGAAGTTAACCTAGACTTTGTGGACAAGGACTTCTCTTATGCTGGCAATTTTTTATTTTTTATATTGGATTAAGATCCCATAAAAATAGTTATTATGTTGTCAATACTTCAATGTAGTTAATAAAATCAGCAATTTTTAAATGCCCTTATTTATAATAAAAAATTAAAAAAAAAAAGATAAAATCACCAGTTCCGTAATAACTATATCAAAAAAACTATTTAGAGTATTTTCTGATCTATTAATAGCGTAAATTTTATACAGACATCGTACAAAAGTAAAACTGTTGGTAATAAAACTTTTAATAGATGAAGTTGATTTTAACCTTTATTGAATAAAAAATATGTTTGAAGTTTTATTTAGTGAGCAACACTGTTTTTAGTGAGGTAGTATATGAATTTTAATGGAGATGGTAGAATTTGTGTCCGTTAGTGGTGGCTTAGCGCATTCGTCTTAAAAACCAAAGGTTCTAAAATTCTAGTACATTGCATAGCATAGCATAGATAGACAAATGATAACCACGTTTCTAGAACAAAATCCTTTAAAATTTTGATTATAGATTTAATAGTTTAGTTTTTTTTCCTTTCTATTATTGTTTCATTATTTTAACCTAAGATTAGGATGAGATATTTGCGTGAAGAGTGTGAAGCACTCGTATCCTAACCAGTCATTTTAGGTCCATTCCCATTCCCACTCATAATTTAATTTCTAGTTTACTCCATTAAGTAGTGCCTCCTCCTCTCACCAAAATTTTGTTTATTAACAATAAAATAATTTACTATAAGTGCTATTTTGACGTGTTTGGCAGGGGAACCAAGGATTATGTTGATTTTAAGTACAAAAGTTAATCTAATTCGACTAATTTAACGCTGAAATTCACTGTAAATTTATAAATATTATTTAAAATGGTGTTGTAGAAGCTTTTCTATTTTCTAAAACACGTTTCTCTCCAATTACAAGCTTGAGAGATAATAAAATCAAACCAATCAAATTTATTTAATTTAAACTGAAATTACTTTTTTAATATTTGTTTTGATTTTTATATTTATTTTTTATTTAATTGAGTTCATCTGATTTTTCAAATATAAATATTTTCTAGAGAAAATACATTAAAATTACAACTACAAATGATAAAATATTGAAATAGAAGGATTTTTTTTATCATTTTGATATGCTCATATTTTGTTGCAAGGGAGTGTAATATTTTGAGTAATAATGACAACAAGTTGGGCTGGACACGTATAATGTTTACCGCAACCTAGTCTACTACGAAAAAATTTACATAATACCCATTTAACCTGTGGGATATCCACAAATATTTAAAAAATATTTTTTAAATTAAATTTAACTAAAATTACAAAAAATATAAAATAATATATAAATTAAATTTAAATTTCATTTAATCAAATATAAATTAAATTTCATTTAACAAATTTTAATTTTAATTTTTTTGGATAACGAATACATATCTAAGAGTACAAATAATATGATACTTGCACCCAACTTTTTTATAAACGTGTTTTAAAATATTCGCTAACTATTATATGTGGATAATAAATATTCACGGTACCAATAATCTATTGTGGAATTTATCCATCAATACAAACAAACATAAATATTTTTATCATCTTTAATTTTGAATATGGTTTGGTTATCCAACTTACCTATTTAGTATGATTTATATTTTAAATTTTATATTTGATATTTTAATTTATTAGACTAGTCGGATTCGACTTAATTTATTAGACTAGTCGGATTCGACTTGCGGTTTAATTCAAACGAAATATTTAAGTTAAAAATTTATATTACTTGTTTTAAAAAAATCTATTTTGACTATTCATGTGTAATTTTGATAATTATTTTTGTGATAAACCAAAATTTTGTACAATTTACCGTAAAATTTTAATAAATAATATTATATTTGAAGTCAATTTTAAAAGTTAAAATATTTACATGAATTTATAAATATGGGTTAAATATGTTTTTGATCCTTTAATTTTTCAGTGAATTTTGGAATTAGTTTATTTAAAAACTTTAAACCAATTTAATCATTCATATCTTAAAATATGTGGATTTAGTCATTTTAATCAAATTTTATTAAATTTATTTAATATTTCATTCGCGTTTTACAATAATATTTGATTTAACATTAAAACAAAAATGTGTCAAATAATATGAACAACTCAAATACAATCTTGAAATGCATATGAAACATCAAATAAATCTAACAAAATTTGATTAAAATGACTAAATTCACCTATTCTGAAAGATGGAGAACTAAATTAGTCCAAAGTTTCAAAGTGAACTAATTTCAAAATTCACTAAAAATTAAAAGACAAAAACATATTTAACTTTAAAACTTTACTTCAGACCGAATCAGATATCTGCAAATTTGTAATCTAGCATCCAAATCCAACTATTATTTATCTCATTTACCAATCCTATGTACCAAATTTTACTCGTTGAAGCTATCCAAATCAACAATGAGTCCAAATTCACATTAAATATATGGTAGTTTGATCCATAAGTTTTATTTTGTGAACCCTGTTTAAGAGTGAACCTCTGTTACTTTGAAGGGCATTGTAATAATTGTAATGGGTAGCTAGACAACAATACTTTTTGTGTTTGACCATCAAATTTAGTACATGATTGTATTATCTCGAAGGACAGTGTCCGATATTATCGGGTGAAATTATGTATAACAAACCAACAAAAATAAAAGAAATTATGGACACAAGGACGAATCTTTTTCCTTCTTCTGGGGACCCACCAAAAGATTATGTTCTATTCCTGTTTCTCTTGGTCGGCGCAGTTTTCTGGTTCAAACAATTTCATTTCAAACACAATTATATTAATTTTTTAATGTTATTTATGTGTTTTGAAAATATACTGATTTTTTTCTAAGTTTTTATTATATTATAAAATATCAAAATGAACTTGACTTGAAGACTAGAGGCACACCGGAAAAATTAAAAGTAGAAAGTCTAAATTCTTACTTTTTGTTTAGTTCATATTTATTCTTTAAAAATATACTTCAATTAATTAAGGATTAACTTTGTTGACTTTTTCTTATTCCTAGTATTAGTTCTCAACTAAAAAATACAAAAAAAAAAAAAATTCAAATGTAATTAATAAAATTAAATGCTATTAATTGACCTTTTTTATCTACTTAAAAATTGGTTAGTCCTACAAAAAGTAGTTATGTGCAATTTGGTTGGGTTTATATGAAAAATGAGGCCCAAAATACGAGATGGCCCACTCTGCACATTTGCTCTTACTTAGAATTATGTTTCGGGGAGTACTAGGCTTTTATTAAGCATCTATATCAAAGCTCACTTTGAAAATAGATATTTACAACAGAAACTTATTAAAGGCTATCGATAGTGGCATTTTGTTTAGTAGAATTTATTAAATTCGGAGCTATTCTTACACATTTTAAGTATATTCAATTATGCTCCAAGCAATAATTTTATAAAATTATAGTTTTAATCCCGTGTAAAATGTTCTTCACTATTCTATTATATTGTATTCCTGTTTATACCGTGGATAACAGTGAACACAGAGAATTTAAAATGATTTATAATTATGTTATTTAGATAAGAAACGTTAAAATAAAATAAATTTCTGAAATCTCATGAAAGAAAATTTGATTATTTAATTAGAGAATATCACAAGTTATCTAATAGATAAAAATTTGAAAATTTTCATATTCTTAAGTTTATATATTTTCTTAATTTAATTTTAGTTTCAGCATCATCAACTTTATTAACTAGAATTTTTTATAGGCAAATATCAACTAGAGTTTTCTTATTGATGTTATTAAAAGTTATTTTTTATTTATATTAATTTTTTTATTTTATTTTATACTATTGTTATTTCCCGTTTGATATTAGTCTATTTACCAATTTCCAACTGCATTTTTAGATTAACGTTTGGACTTTTTACTGTGTTTAACATGTTCTATCAAATTAAATTTGAAAGATCAAAATATATTTGAAAACACTTTTAATCCCCTAACTTAATTATACAAACATTTTTAATCCTAACTTAAATTAGTGGTCTAGTTTTTCATAAGTCAAGGGTTATTAACTATTTAATGAGGTGTTTGTGATTAGTTGAAAAACGAGAATTGTCTTGCAGAGGTGAACGGAATTACACCTTTGAGCACATTATAGTGTCTGAGTGGCCTAGAAATGGGTGTGAAGAGTAGAAAAAATTGCTTACTTATTCTCACCAATTCTCTCCAAACAACAAAGGTGTAGATTAGATTTGCTTTGCTTATTTATTGAACAAAAAGAAGGCACGATTAACACGAATTATGAAAGAAGAAAATGAAGTGTGAAGTGATTAGATAGAAGAAGCAAACGACCAGAGCACATAGTTGAAGAGGAATTGACATGATCATCATAATCATCATATGCTGATGTAATGTTTTGTTCACACTGCTGGTCCAACATTCTTGAACATTTGGTTCACTTCGATTCCCAATTAGCTACAGCCATTCCCTTCAAAGGCATAAGTTCCTTCTGTACAAATGTTTGTCCCTACCATCAATACACAATTTTAATTCAAGACTTAACTTGTTCATGCTATTTGCTGTTCTATACTGTCATGAAAATATATGTATATTTTTGTTATACTATCGAAAAATATTAGTTATTAGTATTTTATTAGTAAAGAAGTTAAATCCACAACCTCTCTTACCATTCTTTTCAACTTTTAACACTAAACTACCTGTTGAAAATAGTTCAAGTGTAAGTCAAAGTTTTATATTGGATAGAATAAACAAAGTTAAACATTATATAAGAATAAACACTCATAACATCATCATTACCTTAAGATTTTGGGATAAAAGTGATGTCAAATACCTTATATGTGTAAGACTAATGTCATATATATATATATATATATATATATATATATATATATATATATATATATATATATATATATATATATATATATATATATAAACCCAACACCACCTTATAACTCCTTTTTGTAAATAGTATTGATACCAAAATTAAAGTACACACAATGTGAGTAATAATATGGTTTATTTCAGACATCCTTAAAATTCAAATCTTTAATACTTGGTCAAGAAATGTAAGATGGTACTACTTGTATCAACCAGTGTTTCTCATAAATATATTTGTATAGTTTTAACATGAGACAATTGTTTCTGTACAATTTGAGGGCGCATGGATGGCTTAATACGCAAGAGAAAAATTATTTTTATAACATAATGAGAATGCCAAAAGAACAAGAAAAGATGCTGAAAGCTACTGGGTAAAAAGCATATTGGTTGGCCGGTGAAGTATAAGACACATAAAGTGGACATCTCTTTGCTGCTATTTGGGTTATGCTCACCCAGTTTTACTCATAAATACTGCATATGTTAACTTTTAAAGATTATTGAAATAAGTTAAATAGAATTTGTTTTAGCAAGTTCAAAATAAGAACTCAGTTAAGATAAAGAATTTATCAAGGTATTTTTATAAGCACAAATAAGGTCATTAAAAGATATTCCATCTCAGGTTTTCTGTTTCTCTCTCTCTCTATATATACACACACATTTGGAGCTTAAAATTGGAATTAATAAAAAATTAGAAGCTAAAATGTTGGGGTACCTTCCATCATCAGGATGTTTAGCAATCATATTCTTGAGCCACTTGTTCACGATTTCGTGTACTTTATTTTTTATCCTCACATATATCTTGGACCACCACTATGACTGCAACACTCAAATACCTGGAATTATTAGTATCTTTTGCCCTGAAGAGAGATTTACTACACACATTATTTGGATCCAAAATATCAACTTAAAACCAAATGAAATCATTAATAACATAATTCATGCAAACTCGTGTGTTCAGAACATCATCTATATAAACTAGTCTACATGTAATACTTGTCCATCCAGCAAAGAATATTAAATAAAGCATAAAAAAAAAGTTGAATCGGGTTTCATCAGAAACAAAACAACTACTTCTGTTGTAGCTAGAAACCCCAACAACTAAGTTTATTACATCATGTTAATTTGAACCAAAAGGGATGAATATCTAAGTAGTATATGATACATGGAGCACACAAAAAGCTGTGAAGGCAATATTATACACCACGCCCAAGCTTGTTGCGTATCTTACTGATATAGTCAGAAGCCAATCCATCAACACACTGTTCTTTATTTGGGCTAACATCAGTGGGGACTCTTTCTTGATAAATCAAATGTTCTGTTGATCCGTTGCTCCCACATGACTTGATCACGTAAGTGGGGTTTGCACGGCTCTGTGGCTGTTGCGATCTTCTTGTTGTAGGAAATTGATCAGGAAGCGGTGCTTCCTCATCAGAGTCCATATCAGACTCTGGACCACTCTTTTTACTCGTGCCACCAAGACTCTTCTGTGCAATAGAGAAAGAAGACAGCTTAATGATATTTACTACCACCTTCATCGACTTCTCACAAAGAGACATCTCATTCTTGGATTTGATTCTATCCATGATTTTTTGGCTTAACCAGAACTTGGTGTTTCAAGAGATGGTGGTTATTGCAACATTTTTAAGCAAGGTCTATTTATAAGCATAGGGTGTAGATGGGGGTGGGTGAATTGGTCTTTTTGGGTTCTTTCTCCTAATCTCAGTTTCTTTAGTGGGTGGATCCCTTGCTCATTCAGTTATATGAAGGTTCTTCTGCAAAGAGTAGAGCCCACGTAATATAGATGGAATCTTGTTGCTTTTGTTGTCTTGTATGTCGAATGAAAACATGTAGTAAGGACACATAACATTAATAATTGGTTTGATCCATTTGTTGAAACCATTAAGATTCTAGGCTTTATAAAACTATAAACGGGGAAAAAAGTAGATTTTAGTGACTGGTGCGTATGGCCAGAGATTGGGGAGATGTGGCGAAGAATTTACACTGATCTTATATCATTCACGTAGTTCACATGTTACGGAGGCTTGATATTTAATTATGTTTAGGTTACGCAAAGTCTTAAAAGTCGTGAAGGTATAAGATTCTTTCATACTGCTAATCTCTTATTTGTGTTTTTCAGAATGTTACTGTTTCTTAATGGTTGTCTTTACATTTTAAATAACGATTATCATATCTTAGCTCTCACCTTACAAATGACGCTTGGAATCGTCTCATCCAGTGTATCTAACTCTACTACTCCAGCATGCAGTGATGGAAACGCCCAAAGATTTGACCTTGATAGATTAGACAAAAGTTTTTATTATTCCTAACCAAAATAAAAAACGTGCGCGTTTGAAGGGGAAGGAAATGGAACCAAAGACATTGGTGGCAACAAGTATCAAACTTTCTAGATCTTATAAGCAGAACAGTTGATAGCTACGTGTTCAATAGCTCGTTGTGACATATGCATAAGAATGAGCAATGATGAAATGCATCAACCTTAAAGTTGTGTTGCTGCAAAAGATAAGACAATACAATTTCATACATGCAAATTCTTCTGATGAATAAGTCAAATATGTTATACACCCTCACCCTCTTTAGGGACCTGGCTGTACAAATATGTTAATGTTAATGTTGACCTTAATTTAAAACAAGAACTAAACCAAGCTGCACAAACATAACGGGTCATATCAGAGCCCCTAAACATTCTGTATTCTCTGCAATGGGCCATTACAAATGGGTTACATGGTGAGAGAAGACTTTGGTTACTTGTAAGCTGAGAAAGCTGAGAATAAGAAGAAATGGGTTACATGTCTTATTGAGGTCTTATTTTGAAACATTGATCCATGTACAGATTTCCTTGTTCATTGTAGTGAACGAGAAGAAAGCCAAGGGTTGGGTGCCACATAAGTATAGCCCTGGAAATGGTCACCTGCTGTAGGTGTGGTTGCTGGTGAGTCATTAGGGGGCATTGCTGTCCAACATTTGTCAAAATTAGCTGTACAATCTTTCCCAGACACATCTGGTTTAAACTTTGGTTCCACTTCTCTTGCCTCCAATTTTTTCCAATTGATTGACCTAAACCATTTATGACTTTTGATCTGCTCATCTCCATTTGGCCCATGTCCTAACCTTGTTGTTGGATCCTTTTGCAGCAACTGTAACAAGTAAACAGAATGAACGGATTTTGGAACTGGATCCCTCTATCTCTTTCCATACAAAGTTTAATCTTTTAATCTCAAAACACAATATTTTGAAACATCACGTCCCAGAGTAAGAACTTTTCTTGTATCCCTGCGTTTTCCTATTATCTCTCTAAGCTATCCTTTGAATATTCATGCTTAGTAGCAAAATAGCATGTACATAAATGTGGTCGTCCAAGTTTTTATTTCTCCAGAAATTGCCATTAGGTAAGGAAAATTTATAAAAAATACGTTAGGTAAGGATCACTTTTGGAAGTAGAACCTCCTGACATTTGATTTCACACACACAAAAATAGGAAATTGGCATGAGAAAAGGAAACCAGCGAAATATTAATGCAGTGGGTTCAGAAATCTACAACATAAACATTTTACGTTATGTTCAGGTAACAGGCATATTATACTTGTAGGTGCACTGTGAAAGAAGACGATAGAGAAACAAAATGGAAGAAAACCATATATACTGTCGTCTACTTACTCCTTTGAGTAATGAGTGAGCTTCACTGGTAAGGAATGGTGGAAGTTTAACTTTCTCTTTAATAATTTTCTCCTGAAGTTTCTTTCTGTTAGTGTGTGTGAACGGTGCCTGCCAAATCGAATCATAAACCATGACAAGTTAATGCTTCCCCTTGTGTTCTTACATGGAAAATAAATGAAATAGAAAAGGTTCCTATCATAAACAGCAAATAAACAGTTTCATTCAGACATCAATTTTGAAAAAAAAAAAAAAATGTACACTAAGCCTAATCCAAGACATACGCATCTTGATTAATAACGTTCTCTATTCAAGGCCAAATACTTCATGAATTGTAATTTCTAACCGTGCAAATTGCTATGGTCCACATATAATTCCAAGTATTCAACTTTAGGTACCTTCACCCACAACCTACTCATAGATACATACAAGAAAATACCCCCAACATGCTCTTTATTACTGATTAAAATTCACTGAAACCAACAAAGTCTTGATACCCACAAACTTTTGTGATCTAAATGAGATATGAGACCCACAAAAAATTGTAATTTCAAGTAAATTTTAGGTTTTAAGATAATGATAAGTGTTAGAAAATGTGTTGTTAGCATTTTTGGTGCAGATGGGCATTACCTTCCCTGTTAGCATTTCATACAACAGGATACCAACACTCCACCAATCCGCATCCTTGTTATGGCCTTTAGCCTGAAGAATTTCAGGAGCCATATATTCCACGGTCCCACAAAGAGAGTTGGATCTTCCCAATTCATCAATCTCTTTTGACATTCCAAAATCAGTGAGCATGACCTACACACGGGCAGAGCAAAAACAGCAAAGAAGAACTATACAACTCAGCCATCTAAGATATTGTACAGTGAACTTAGCAAACTTAATACATCAGAATAAGGAGCACAACCCCACAAGGTGAGACAGAAAACAGAAAACAGAAAACAATAGACTATCAAAAGTCAAAGTAGAAAAAGCAAAGTTGATGCAAGAAAACAAGGCATAGGAGGTGAGTAGCATTGGCATTATTATTACATGCCCATGAGAGTCCATTAGAATGTTTTCAGGCTTAAGATCCCGATGCACGATGCCTTTGCTGTGAAGATGTGAAACTGCAGACACTATCTCAGCAGTGTAAAGCCTTGCCTGATCCTCACTACTCACCACATACACCAAAACAAACGGATAATTAAAATTCAATGAATTTCCAAAAGTGTATTGCAACACATAAGATGAAGAAGAAGAAAAAAACCTGAAGATACCCTGGCGATACAGATGAAAGAAGAGATGCCCTCCGTTTACAAAATCCAACACCAAATATAACTTAGATTTGGTCTGCACATAACACATGCTGAGTAAGTGATTGTGTGAATAAATTGAAGTGAAATAGGATAGTGAGCGAGCGAGTGAGAGAGAGAGAGAGACCTGAAAAGAGTAACGTAGCTGAACAATGAAAGGGTGAAGGACTTTAGTGAGAATATCCCTCTCCGCTTTCATGTAATCAACGTGGTTTTTCTTTATGATGATGTCCTTTCTCATGACCTTCATGGCGAAGACCCCATCGCCATCAGCATCAGCATCAGCATCGAAGCAATTTCCTTTTTTTCTGACGAGAAAGACCTTGCCAAAGGCACCCTGCCCTACAACACGAAGAATATGAAAATCGGAAGGTCCAATCTTAACAGGGTCAGAAGAAAGAGGTTCCTTTTCTTCGTCTTCGTCGTCGTCGTCGTCGACCTCTTGGAGGAAGAAGAGAGGGGTTGAGGAGGGATCGATGCGGGGGGAGGGACCCACAAAGGAGTGGGACCTACTGTGAATGACGTGTGGGCTTGTGATGGATGGGGATGGGGAGGGAGAAGATGAAGAAGAAGGGATGATGAGTTTGGCGAGGTTGGTCTTCTTCTCATATGTTGACACCATTTTTTTGTTGGAGGGAGAGAAAGAGAAGAGATGAGATTACATTGCACTTTGCATTCACTGAATCCAATTGGTGAATGTGAATGATATTGATTCGATTAGTCCAGCTAAAGTGGAACTAGGAACAGGGACTTCAGAGGATGGGTCCACGCGCTGTTCATGCTCCTCCCATCATGCTTCAATAATAAATGGTTTTCAAATAAATAAATCCAAACTAAGGATGTTCTTGTTGTCAATTTATTTAGGTTTGATTAAGTTTGTATTTTCAAAAACACTATTTTATTTATTTATTTATTTAGTATGCTAAAAATTTAAAAAAAATAAAATTTTTGTATTTAATATAATATAGTATTATAGTTAATGTAAGGTAATAAGTTTTTTTTTTTGAATGATAATTTTTATATTATTATTTACATCGACTAAAAGACTGTCATCATTATGCAATCGATGATTTTATGTTATTTCTTATTACTTAAAATGTTTTTAATAAAAATTATTTTTTTACATTACTTAAGAATTAAATTGAAATATGTAAAAAACTTTGATTACAGAAAAATTTAATAAAGATTTAATAAAAAATATTTAAATTTAGAAAAAAAGTTCAAAACTTATCTAAATCTTCTTTTATTGATTCATTCTATATATTAATATTCTTACCATTATTCTTATCGATAAAATATAATATTTTATCGAATTGTTATTTGGATGATAGATCGTATTTTAAGATTTAAATTAAATTTTGACAGTTTCCTAATTGAATTTTTATTGGTAAAAATATAAAAATATTTTTCTTTAGATTCTGAGAAGTTGTTTCGCTTATTTTATTATCCTAATGCACCATACAATAATTCAACTGCAAAACCAAGCTATTCATTCACTACTTCAATCAAAATTCAATGAATCGACTTCACTTGCACGTTTGGATAAAAGAAAAGCAGCTAAAAAAATTGTTGAAGAATCTGTATTAATTAGGAATATAACTAAATTATAATATACAACTAACTACAAATTTCCCCCCTCTTTTTTCGATTTCCACTTTATGCAATTGAATTAGTTTAAGTGATTGAAATTTTAGATTCAATCCATAGATTCAAGTCAACGCATGTTTGAATTATGTTTCAACGACTTGCATCCAGTTCTTTCTTGTGCCGGGAGAAAGGTAGTTGACAATGAGTGAGGGTGCCGACTAGGAACATGAGGGAATAATTTTAATAAAAAAGAACTAAATCAAAAAAGATTAACAAATATGAGAAAAATAAATAAACCATTAATAAAATATTTTGAGACTGATTTTAAAATTTTATTTGATGAATTGCCATTTGAGGTTCAGTTAGTTTTGATTTTATCTATAATAATCCATAACTGAATATCCATTTTCTGGACTTATTTATGCTCAACTGATATAAAAACTTAGGTCTTTGACGCTTCTGTTCTGTTGACAACATTTGCACGAGTCAAAAATCTGCATTGTATCAGTCACTGTTGTGGTTCGAGATTGGAGAAAAGTGTTCGTCGTCAATTCCGCAATAACAAACCTGCGTTTGGCTTCTCTTGATCCGAAGGAGAAGGTGACAAAAATTCTCCCAATTTAAACACATGATTACACCATTATACGCGATGACAAAATATGGTTGCTGATAAAACGCTCAAACAAGGAATGTTTCGCTCAAATAGATGAGAGCCTTGCATCAAAATATGTTATATAGCCAAGTGCCCCCCACGCACAATGCCATCCTTGCTTTAACAATGTATTCAAGTTTTTCCTGTAAACAAAATCCGGTTAAAATATATGTATTCAAAAGTTGAAAAATAGTATTTATATAAATAATTACTACAACTTTAAGAACCTTTGAACTATGAAATCAATATTAAAATGTAATTTTCATTAATAAGAACTTGTATAAACAAATCCTATCAGGAGTTTATCCAATCTAAAATTTTGTCAGGTGAGCGCCACATGCATCCAGAAGAGCTGATAATTACACTTTCTTGACATCGCTATCAAGTTGGTCAAAGTCATTCATTCTATGATCCAATGTGTCACATATCTGGATCCTTACATCCCTCTTCGTTCATTTTAACAGATGAGTGAGACGAACCTAACACAACCAGTGCACAGATTCCAAATTCCATATTCATTCCAAACTTAAAAAATTGAAACAACTTATCAATGTTCTCTATTTCCCCCCACTTTTTCTGTTTCCATTAAATTACAATTGTATACCATGTAACCTCCCTCCCCCCAAAAATGACAACCGGGACAAACATCACTCACCAATCCCACATCTCAAGACAAATAAAAGATACAACACCCATTTTAATTTCTTCCGGCCAACACAACAGATCATGCAGGGGCAAATTCTCCTGAAAAATTGGAGAATGATAATAGATAAAAAAAAAGAAAGAAAAGAATATAACAGATAGATAATACACAACCAACTAGCCTAGCTAACAGATAGGACCTAAACAAAATGGCCCTCCCTATCACAGGCATTACCAATCGTCTATGATACATTCACCATGTTCAACTCAAGCGGTCTCAAAGCTTCTTGAACTATTTCCTGAACTGATCTGTTACGTCGGCAAACATCTGAGAGCTCTTCAACAGGAACGGTAAGCCCATTAGTATCACCTCCGGATGCTGCATCAGAAAGAGCTTTTAGGAATCTTGATCGCTCCACGTCTGTAACAGCGGTAGACGGAATTAATAAAACACTCTTTTTAGCCCATTCCAGCGCTTGCATCCCATATGATCGAGTTAACGCCAGTAGCGTATAAGATACCTGAGGAAGGAGCAGGTGTACAAAAGTTAAAAAAAATATCGAAACTAAATCCCGTCAAAAGTGAACATATGCAAATATAGACGGTCGACGTTGCATGAGAAAAAGAGAAATTACCACGTCCACTCGAGATTTTGGAAGTGCTCCCGTTAATGAAGCAACCAAAATTCTGGTGATGCTGGCACCTCGAGGAATAATTACACCGTCTCTTATTGGAATAAATTGCTCCCCCACAGAGGAATTTGCAAGATCAAAAATATCAGCCAAGAAATGCAATATGGAATTAGAAGCCTCCCTACAGAGGGAAACAGCAAAAGAGGGTAAACAATCACACTAATAAAAGGGAGCCGTTGAGCAGAGTGAAAATTAGCTACAACAGGATTTTTTTGCCTCTCAACATTAAATAATATACAAAAGGATCATGAATACACACAACACACTTTCCCAAGAATGTATGATACTTTCAAGTTATTTTAGTGAGAGAGAGAGAGAGAGAGAGAGAGAGAGAGAGACTGTACCTATGCTGTACTGTGATGCCAATCATAGAGCAATCAACTAAAGAAGGAAAAACAGATGAGGGAATAAACAGTTGAGGACAGTAGCGAATACACCTTGATGCCAACAAGAAACAATCATCGGCTATATCAGGACGGGCTGTGAATTCCTGCAGCAAAAAATACAAATCAGACATTATAAAACTATCAAGAGATTTGAAATAAAGTGATACAGAAAAGTCGCTTAAATCACCTGAATATTTGTGAGAAGACGTGTTGTATGTTGAAAAAGCGCCTCAATCAAACTTTTCAGGTAGTCAGCACAAGATGGATCAGAACCAAATATCTGAAATGCAAGACACCAACCACCAAAGTTATGGCAAACTAGTTCATTGACCACACCATGAAGAGGAAGGATTTTGTACAACCTATAGTTGATGATGGGATAATTAGGTTATATCTACCAATCTTTTCATAGAATAAGTCATTTTATCAGGAAAAATCCAGGGGAGTAAATTAGTTGAGGAAGCAAGGACCACAAATAAGAAAGAATATAAACGCAGAAGGGCACATGGAAATAGGTAAAGTTCGTTTTTCTTCATAATATATAAGTAGAAAAAGAAACTGGGGGAATAAGTTAAAAGCACTTCTGATCACCCATCTGTTCACACGTATCATAGTACAGCTGTTTGGACTCTGTTATCTTGTCTACGTACCATGTTCTTCCTTCACACTTAGTCTATATTTTTTCTTAATAGGTCTGGTTTTGCCCCAGCTTCTTTGCTCTGTCTTTACACTACTATTTCAATTTGTTTTTATTTGAGTATCAATGTCCATAGAATAAAGTATTGATCATCTATTAGAAAACATCAGAGTTGCGACCATACCAACATTCACTATCCTGCCATGGTATTTTCCGGCTTCGCCACACCACACCCTGGTCAGGGACTGATAACGCACTCATTGGTTATACTCAAATTTTTGGGTTGAATTATGACGATACTTTTTTTCCCGTGACAAAGATGGCTTCTGTTCGTTTATTTATCGCCATGGCTGCTCTTCAACAATGGCCTCTTTATCAACTGGATGTTAAAAATGTTTTCCTTAATGGTGATTTGCAAGAAGAAATCTATATGGAGCAACCTCCTGGGTTTGTTGCTCAGGGGAGTCTTCTGGGATGGTATGTCGTCCTCGCAAATCACTATATGGCCTAAAACAATCTCCTAGGGCCTGGTTTGGAAAGTTTAGCAATGTTGTTCAGCGATTTGGTATGACTCGGTGTGAAGCAGATCATTCTGTCTTTTATCAACACTCGAGTGTTGGATGTGTTTACTTGATAGTATATGCTGATGACATCGTTCTTACAAGGAGTAACAACCATGGCATCTCTCAGTTGAAACAACATATCTGTCACCATTTTCAGACAAAAGATCTTGACAAACTCAGATATTTCTTGGGTATTGAGGTGGCACAGTCCAATGATGGTATTGTTATATCTCAAAGAAAGTATGCTATGGATATTCTGGAGGAAACTAGGTTGGTGAGTTCAAAGTCTGTTGATACACCCATGGATCCCAATACTAAACTTCTACCAAATCAGGGGGAGCCTATATCTGATCCTGAGCAGTATAGAAGATTAGTTGGAAAATTAAATTATCTAACCGTTACTCGTCCTGACATTTCCTTTGCAGTCAGTGTGGTAAGCCAATTTCTTAATTCCCCATTTGAAGATCATTGTAATGCAGTCATTCGTATCTTGAAGTATATTAAAAGATCCCCTGGAAAAGGATTGTTATATGGTTCTAATAACCATACAAGAGTTGTTTGCTATTCAGATGCTGATTGAGCAGGATCTCCTTCTGATAGAAGATCTACATCTGGGTATTGTGTCTCCATTGGTGGTAACTTGATCTTGTGGAAAAGTAAGAAACAGAGTGTTGTAGCAAGATCCAGTGCAGAAGTAGAATATAGAGCTATGGCCTCAGCTGCCTGTGAACTTGTTTGGCTCAAGCAATTGCTTCAAGGGTTACAATTTGGAGATGTTACTCAAATGACACTTGTATGTGACAATCAGGTTGCTCTTCATATTAGCTCTAATCCTGTCTTTCATGAGAGGACCAAACACATTGAGATTGATTGTCATTTCATTCGGGAAAAGGTTATGTCTGGAGACATCAAGACTGAGATTGTTAACTCAAGTGATCAATTAGCAGATATTTTTACTAAGTCTTTATGGGGACCTAGAATTGATTATATTTGTAACAAGTTTGGCACATACGATTTGTATGCTCCAGCTTGAAGGGGAGTGTTAGATATTGTTTGATATTATTAAGATATTGTTAGATATTGATAACCACAATATCAAACAATATCTTCTATTTAATCTTTTTATTTTCAGTTACTCTTTTTACTTGTACCTCTCTATTATAAATAGATTACCCTATGTGTGATTTATACACAAGGGAGATTAATCTCAATCCCTATTTTCTTTATTCTCAACAGAAAACACCAGTGTTGCGACCATACCAACATTCACTATCCTGCCATGGTATTTTCCAGCTTCGCCACACCACACCCTGGTCAGGGACTAATAACCATGCACTCATTCACCCAGGATAAAAAAGATCTTTCTGTAAAGTCGAGATGTATTTCTAATACCAACATCACCTATCCTTCTTTGGTATTTTCCAGCTTGGCCACACCACACCCAGGTCAGCAACAAATAATCACCCATGAATCTTCGTTTAAAGTCAAAATATATTTCTAATAGCATTTTTTGTATGCAGACTCGTTCATATATAACGCAACAAAATACTAACACGCACGACAATTGAGCTAAAACCATATTACTTTTGGCAATACTTGGTTATTAGGTGCGGCCAGTGGCATAGAAACATACGAATACCTTTATAACTTCACTGGAGAGATAAAGAAAGCATGGTTGGTGGTGCTGCCTGTATAGACTCTGAATCTCTTCCAGCATGGCACCAATTGTGAGCCCCATGAATCTTCCAGAAGTTCTCACCTAGAAACAAGGGGTAGAATATTGCCACATGACATTCAATAATACAAACTATTCTTTTCAACAATGATTATGCATAGAACCAAAGCTGAGCATGTACAGACTCTTTAGGAGGAAGATACCACCTGGGAACAAACTGACAATAAATCTTAAATTTGTACCACTGAAAGGGCTGACAAACAGCCAGCTGAAAACATGGCTAATTTACATGTCAGCAGAAACACATTATAAACATAGTGTGATGCAATCTGATGAAAACTAAGGATGAAAACATGACAGATTTAGACATAGTAAGCATGGGATGAAACACACAAAAATAGCAATGAAGAAAGTTAAGATAAATGCCTAATCCAAATTGAATGACCCTACCAACTGATGCCATTATAATAACTTTCTTCACATTGACAAAGTGCAAATGGAGCAGAGTTAATTATTTAGCTTACTCACTGCATATTTACATGCTCGGCAAAGAGATTCCATTGTTCTCATGTCCCAAGCACGACTGGCATAAATGTCATCATAAAGATGTCTTAGACAAGAAATCTTCAAAATATGATAGAAAGAAAATGAAGCAAAGAAAAAGAAGGGATGATAGTCGCATAAGAAATTAGGGACAACTTACAGATCAAAGATGGCCTTAAAAATAGGCCATAGCCGTTGAATAGCATCTGCCACAACTTGAGGATGATTTACGTATCTAAAAAGCAGATTCAGTCACGTGTTGAGGATTGCAATAAATAGAGATTAAAAAAGGGTGGTGCTTGGGGAACTAAGACAACATCTATTAATTAGGGAACACACCTAAAGATGTAAGCAAATCTATCAATGTGAACTGTTAACTGACGAGAAGGTCTTTTACTCAAGCTTTCTGGACCTAGAGCAATAGCTTCCTGGTGCAGCAAAATATAAAATATAAAGTAAAATAATCAAAAGAAAACTTTATAACTGAAAAATCCCTGCAAATTGAACACTAACCTGTAAAGGAGTTATGACTGGTATGCATAACGCCTCAAGAGCTCTCTTAGCATCATCTGGAGGAAGTTCAGTAACGACCATACTGCATGGAAATTGAAGATGTCCAATCAATAGCTATCATTAAAAAGGTTGACACAAATCAAACCAATCCAAGACGTTAAAGTTTAAAGCAACCAAATTACCTTAATGCTTCAACCAGATGCAACGAGTCTTCAGCAGGAACTTTGAAACTATCTTCTCCATTAACTGTCTTATTGTAGATGTGGAACAAACCCTCTAAGCATCCACAAAGCTTTTTCCGACAATCTGAAATCAGAAAAAAATAATAAAGATTATTCAGATCAAATAATAAAATCTTTGTAAATCACCAACTTGCCTCCTCAGGAAAGAGAAGAGCACTTTAAGCTTGGAGGCGTTTCTATTTAAAAAAGTGAGAACAGAGATGATTGAATTACTGACAACATGATCATAGACTCCGTTATTATATTGAGAACCAACTATTTCCCACCCGATTAAGCTGTTGGGTTGAGACTTATTGGCTTTACATCTAAACAAAATCATAAATCCAAGGAAAGAATAACTATTCATTCCATCAAATACTGTTTCAATTAAAAGGTCAGGGAAAAAATAATGGAAGTAATTAAAGCAAGATACCCCCTTTCTCCACATCCAATATTTTCCCTTGTATTCATCTTCCGAAAAATTCTAAGAATCATTGCAGCAGTTAATAGGTAAAGGCAGATAAAAAAGTAAATTAGGTTACTGCAACACCTTATTGAAAAAAAAAAAATGCTTGCTTAACCAAGCTCATATCATAAAAACAAGAGTGTTTTCATCAGTGTATGAAAATGACCAAAACAATGCTCCATGTAACACTTCATACTCAAAACAAAACCACAAAGTTCAGAAGCTTATTTGTTATCAGTGAAGGTAGACTGCCTAATCTTTTCCATGTCTGCACTGAACATTACTGTAACTAACCCAGCTAACTCTTCACCATTCCAAAGATAAAAAAGAAAATGCACAAATATACTGTAAGAGTAGTTGACTATACCATCACAAATGTGTCTAAATGCCAAAGCAGCAGCAGCTGCACAATCTTCAGATGTACCCATGCCATTCATTAGGATATCTAAAACCGATGGCAGTACAGACAGTCCACAGGACGCAGAATCAAGCCATTTTGAATAAGCTCCAATAGTTAAACACACTGGAAATAAAGCAACCAGACATGACACGCATTTTACTAGTCAGGCAAAACATTGAAATAGAAAATTACAAGGAGCGAGAACTAAAAAGTTCAGCAGGAAGAGAAATAAACAATACTTTTTAGAAAAAGGCAGTATAGACTTTACCTGTCTGAAGTAGTTGGGGTTGATGAGGAAGTTTCGGAAGCAAGGCCATGATCTGTATGAAGGCAAAAAAAAATTAAATATTGACTTGTAAAAGAATGGAAGTAGACAGTAACATTGAACTAGCCAATGAAATATGGGAAGCGAGGAAAATTTGAAACACTAGAGGTAGGGGAAACAGGTTTTGAGGGGAATAGTACGCATAGGAAAAATATATTTCAATAGAAGATTAAGTCTTTAGAGATGAAGAATTTAACACCTGAAGATAAACAACTTATAACCCTGATTGAGAAGTAGAATATCTTAAAAAAATGAACGAAATCAAATGTGAGTTGGTCTAGATAAAGGAGGTGGGTGCAACCAAGCATAAGAAAGTGATAATCCAAGAGTAAAGTCAATAACGACCTAGGTTATTTACAGTATAAAAATCACGAACACTCAGGTTCTTTGCACTAAGATATCCACATAAGGATTTAAATACAGATATAAATTCATCTGCGTAGACAAAAGGTTATAAAATTAAGGAAGTATTTTATAATGGATTAAACGAAATTACTTGTAATATTTACCAGGAAAAAAGCTATATAATAATTATAATAATTATTATTACAAATTGAAAGGTGGAGGCATACCTGAGGCATTACTTCTGCTTCAACAACTGACACATAGTTTGATATAGCCCGAATACAAAATAAAGCAGCCTCAGCTGGTCGCCATTCCTTGTGTTCATCATTACCATGACCAGATACAGCCTAAACAGGGTGATAAGGTAGTTCAGAAAAAGTGAAAAGGTTTGGGAAATAACATTCATATATTATTTAAGCAAAAAGTACACATAAGCAGAACAAACATGGCCAACAGTAACAGTCTACTTACTGATAACGAAGTTAATAAGAGACCCAAAAAAGTTTTGAACGAAACTTATGCAGTAAAATTAGATTAAACACAGGTTATCTACCACCATTACAAGAACATTGTGTTGATAATGAAAGCACATTAAAAATAATCGTTTGCACCTGAAGCAGTTTCACGTAAAGAATTTTAAGTGTGGCATCGCCACCAAGGACTGATGATGCATCTGTCAATACATCTGCAACAGCTGAAACAAAAAATTCCTGTCAGAAATATCATCAAATTCTGGTTGAAATACATGCATTAGGAAAGAATTAGCCATCAGTAAAACCATAATTTAATTGCATTTAAATCATAAAATTGAATAGCACAGTATTTCAGGGCCATGGCCCCACAAAAACAAATCATCACTAACTAAAATATTTAAAGAGACAGAAAAACATTAGATTTTAAAAGTAAATTGCTTTAATAATTGCGTGTGGCCAACAGATGCAGTGAGCATCCATTACTTTCGCACAAAGGAAGAATTTTTACTTAGTCTTCAACAGTAAACCTATTCCCTATTTTCGCTCAATGCAAACGCATGAAATTGTCTGAAATCAAATTTCATGTTTCTAGCTATACTATAGTCATTTAACTTGTTTCATTATCAGCATAGTTGTTCCTGACTTCCCACATACGAGAAAATCCGTAACACAGGCGATCATTACGACACTTCAATAAATCTTTGTCACCAAATATGAGAAAATGAAAGAAAATTTTCTAAATGTGTTTGTATTTTTACCACTCACCAGATTTAATTATTTACAACAATTATAATTGCAAAGATAATAAATAACAACTACAAGTTTCAAGAGAATAACTAAAACATCATAATTTCCTAAAGTACATTGAACCATGCTTTATCATTAACTGAACTACTTGGAAAGATAATAAACATTAAATGCTCCCATTTCCAACACAAATCAACTTCTCCTCCTGGATTCAAAGATTTGGCAAAAGAACAGAAACAAACAGATAAGATACCTTCCAAGGGAATTGAAGAAGATAAGCAATACCAGGGTAATAGTCACTTTGGCTATCATGCTTCTTGGTGTAAAATAAATTTCAGAACCAAATTGATGTCAAAAGACACTTTTCGAACTAAACTGGTGCTTATTTAAGATTATCGATGACAATAATGCACTACACACAAAAAAATATAACTGGATGGATAATGGGTTATCCATGATATACTCCTAGACAGCTAAAATGTTAATCAATCTAATGCACTATTAGACATGATTACATAAAAGAGAAAAAACAAGCAGATGCATCACAAGCACACCAACCCATTACCATATTTGGTCTGCTTAAATTCCTTAAGATCCTCGTATGAAAGGTCTTGATAATCTTCAGGATACTGAACCCGAAAGATAACCTATAAAAATCCATGAAAAAAAGGAAGATAAGAATACTAAAGGTGTTCAGTCATGTCTTGAAATAAGAAGTGTTATGTATGAGTGACAGACATTTAATCATATATTTTATAATGCAACAAGAATGTTAATGTTGTGAACAATTATGTAAATAATTAACAAGTCATGTAATTTATTATTGTATACATATAATTACAAAACTGATATTAAGGTAACACAGACAGGAGCTAGAAACCATGTACTGCTGACGGTATTTGACAGTTTCAAAGGAAAATTTTAGTTCTGACTTCTCACCAGTGATACAAGTGACTCATATGCAGGACGGAAAACCTGCAGCCTTCTATTTCTCTCAGCTTCAATGCAAGCTTCATTACCATATGAAATATAGGACTCCCTGTCAGATTATATAATAATCATATTTCTGGTTAAAGCAGTGTCAAGTAAACAGGTTTTATTTGAATAAACTTCTCCATAACATTTCTAGGAAAAAAAAGAAAAGAAAAATTAAGTTACTTCATAAACCAAATTTAATCATCTCCTGAAAATGCTTATAGAGAAATTTACCTAAACAAACCCGAAAGGACAAAAAATCACCTTTTGGTCAAGTTTAACTGAAGATTATGCCAAAAGTTAAAAGTCATAGAAGCAATATCATATTCAGGATGTGAAGCAACTTCCAACAATGCATGCACAATTAGCATTGATTCATCTGAACCTGGAAAATTCAGTTAAGACAATCCAGACCCAATAAGTTTAACACAACCAAAAAGCATAAGAAACCTGCTAAAACATCAAAATTATTTACACAGTGCACGAGAAAGCACCAACGCTTCTTAAAGAGAAATCAACAAAGTTTATGACTATGTACAAGTACCAGTTGCAATCAGTTCCACGTATGAATCACCCATGTCTGCAAATAACCTAGCAATCGCCTTGACATCTTCCTCATCCTAAAAAATAAGACGTGTAAGAAGTATAGTATGCAACCGTCCCTAGAATATCACAATATCATATACAATGGATGAAACACTGTCATCATCAGAAGAAAAACCAATCATTTCCTATGCCCATGGTCAATCAAATAGTCATACAGTCTAGAACTGAAATCCTTAAAAGGAACTTTGGAACAAAATTTTATTGGTTTACTTGATAAAGATTAATCTGAATAAGGGAAGATTTTTATTCAATTCACTAATTTGAAACACTACATCAGCCTCCATATAGAGAGAACTCTAATCATAAAGTAAAAATTACAAAGAGATCTCTAGAATCTTCTAAGCACTTCTAACAACACACTTAATATCCTACTGTAGGTTATTAATTAAATACGTATCATTCCCATCTGAGATCACGAAATCATTCAATGGAAAGATCTTTAGTAAATAGACCTGCTAGCTAAAGCCTGCATGGGACACAAGAAGCGGTGATAAGACCACTATCCAATGTCAATTTATCTTTGTGTTTAGTCCTTTCATGCTGAACTAAATTCTGAGCAATGCTATTAGCTTATTTATAATCACAATAAAGAGTTATAGATTCTTCACATGTCACTTCAAGATCATTCCGAATAATTCTCAGCCATAAAAATTAACACACCCCATGTGCCATAGCTCAAAATTACACCTCTGCACTGGACCTTGCATCAACATCTTGTTTATTTAAGTCACCAAAGTTCCACCCTAGAACATGCAACATCATGAGGTGGATTTCCTACATGTGACGGACCTTGCATATTTTGCATCGGTATACTCATCCATTTTTTAATTTTTCATTCTTCTTGAATAATAATCCCCTTCTTGGACTTGTCTTCATATATAGAAGGATTTTGTTACTATATATTTCTTCTGAATCAACAGATTTAATATTGAAATGATTCTTTTTAAACTATTACAACCTATAATACACACACAAATACATATATATATATATATATATATATATATATATATATATATTTGTTAATTTGTTAACTTACACTCAATTACTTTTTAGGAGTACGTTAGCAAGTTATAACTACAATTTTCTTTAAAAACAAACAACGAAGGTGCAACTTGCTATCTTCTTTTGAAAAACAAATGAATATGTAGCAAATGCATATGGGGTTAGCTAACTTAAACCTGCTTTTTGTTTTTAAAGTTAGCAAACTACAACTGCAAATTCTTTAAATACACTCAAGTTGTAACTTCCTAAGTTGCTATCTTCTTTTGAAAAACAAATGAATATTTAGCAAATGCATATGGGGTTAGCTAACTTAAACCTACTTTTTTTTAAAAAAAAGTTAGCAAACTACAACTGCAAACTCTTTAAATACACTTAAGTTGTAACTTCCTAAGTTATTCCTAAAAATCAAATGGGTGTAACTTATGTATGTATGTACGTATGTATACACACAAACACACACAAGGCTGGCATGATTCACTAAGTATTTAATATTCACAGCATGCCTCTAAAGAATAGCTCAGACATGACACCATCACAAACAGAACACTGGCATCTTAAATTTCACATTACTTTTGACTATAGCCATCAAGTAAATGCCAAGAGAGAACACAATCCGTAATACCACAGAAAAAATGTCCCAGTGTGCTTTGGAATAGGTCAATCTCTCATGCCCCAACACATGGAGATTGTATATTAATAAATTATTTACCTTTGTAGAATCACTAAGCTGGGCTTTAAGATTCATAACTTGAGGTACAATGACTTGAATTAAGGGCATATTTGCAGAAACACCATCACTATTGCCTGCTGCCGTGTAATGTATTAATTCAGAAATCACTGCAAAATAGCATTCCCACAAGAGAAAGAATATTATGTTGCCAAATTAAAAATACAGGGAAAGCAACACCATGATTAAATCCCAGAAGACAATATAAAAGGAACAACAACAGAAATAATCAAATGGAGGTAATATTACCTAAACGAACTTAAGTGAGCAAATAAATAGCTATAAATTTCTATTATCTTGTAAATACTTTGTTATAACTGATGGATTATGATGAAGAAAGAACAGAGAAAATATTGTTGTTATGATAAGATACTAACCTACACTATGTGTAATGTTATTCTAGCACAATGAAATGTGTTTGACACATTGTACATTGAACAAATGATATTAAAAGTAAATACCATAAAGCATTAGCAGATGTTTGGTACACATGCCTACTAGTAAAGTAAAATATAGTCAAAGCTTTTCATCCCACCATAATCATATAAAACTAGTCTCCCAATACCTTATATAGGATTACAATATGCATTCCAAATCCCATATTTCCCACTATACGCATCCCCAGCTATCATCACATTCAGCACTTCCCAACCAACGGCATTTCCTTGCACATGAATCATGATCATGAACCAGTTGTGGCAGAAGAATGTGTTGTCTCCTATTATACACCTTAGGAGAAATACTCAAAGGAAGTGGAAATATGACACCACCAAATGCCAGTATATTTCACCAGAACAAAAAGGAAGGCAAATGTAGAATCCTTGATGGAAAGCTCATCATGAAGATTCAAAATTCTCTACCATTTGACTCTTCCACTTTTCTGGCCATAATGTAATCAATTTGGTCATTAAAAGATTTTAGAACTGGAATCAAAGTAGGGTCAAGGAATAACCAGTTCATAAAATGTTATCAAGCTGCACAGAAGAGCTTCCAACAAAAAAATGGAGCTCAAAGGGAATGTAAGTGCATGCCAGTGGTTTTTTCCACTACTGAATTTCCTCCATTGCTAAAATTTGCTTTTGTGAGAACTTTTACCTCTTCCATGGAAGAAAACAAGTATTTTTACTTGAAAGGATTAATATGAAAGAAAGAAGACTTTTATTCCATTGATTAATTTGAAACAGTAATCAGCCTCTATACATAGAGAGCTCTAACCCTATAGTAATAATTACAGAGAGATCTCTAGAATATTCTAACAACTTCTAGCAATACACTTAATATCATAATAACAATAACTTTTATTTTAAATTCCAGAATATTATATGCAAAGTAACATCTTTTGCTGGTAGATATTATGTATTTAACCATTTCATTTAAGATAGTATATGAGTGTCTCGGCTTTTAAAGTTAGATTGACAATGAGGCCATATCATGCCTCCTTATTAAAATACTGTGGTATCATGCCTCCTTATCACTATACTCCTAAAAGTTAAGGCTATAATATACTAACAGTAATTAATATTAATCTATAATAACATTAAACTATGCAGCCATTCTAGCTAGTTCATATACATTACGTTTTCCAGCTTGTTTTTTGGACAATAAAATGGGTGGTCAGTGTTGCATTTCTTTCAGTAGATCAGTACTGCACTTGCAAAATCATCTAGAACCCATAATAAAATTTTATATTTATTGATCCTACGATCGTATCCTTAGCATATCTACATCTATCACAATGTGTGCCAAGAAGGGCTCAGACATGAAACGTGTGTTTATCAATAGTTGCATACAATCAATTTGACATTCACTAATTTCTTTTTTCCCAAGGGTTGGTAAAAATGCAGTATAAAGTATTATATGCATGATTGGGACATATAACAACAAACAAACATAATGTAAGATGAATGTCTCCCAGTTAACTTGTTATACCATTTACAGATGCCTCTGAAAGTAACTCGGAATTCAAGCTTGACAATGCTGTGAGAACCAACGGATGAGAGCTCAGAACTGATCCCGGAATCCTGGAGGACAAAAAATTCATCAGCGAATTGAATCAAATACTTTTTCCTCACTTGAGGATATTAACTCAGATAGTTCACCAATTTTTCACCATGTTGTAATAAACAGCAACAAAATACCCAAGCCTCTTTATTTAATTTATGAATGCAAAACTAAAACCCATTACCCTGCACTTTTAGATATGCTACCCACACATTCTATCATTTTCACTTAACATAAAAGTCTATATATGTAGAACTTGGGTAAAATAGCAAATCCTTCTGCAATTCCTTCATGTGAAAGCCAACAAATTAAAACACATGCAAACATAGAGATAAAGAAGTACCAGTAAATCTTAAATTGGGGACAATAGAGCTTTCATGTTAATAAGATAAAAGCTTACTCTCAATCATTACGTTTAAATGAGTTTTCCATTACAATTACAACTAATAAAACATTTGATAACACAAGCCTAAGCAGAAAAACTTAATACCCATGCTTTAAGCGAAGCCACGAAGCAAATGCCTCTAGAACCTGGAAATTTTGACATAAAAATATCACCATAAGAATCTTAGCTCAAAATACCTCGCAAGAACCACATCTTGAATACTAAGTAGATGATGAAAATGTATTGCTTACCTGCTCCTTAAGTTCAGAAATAGTCAAACAAGCTGTCAATATATTAAGAGCAACTTCCATTTGAGATGTAAGCTCTTTTTCAAATTGACGTCGCCTTTCTGGGCGAGCTGCTATCTTATAATTTAATACTTCCTGCATATAACGATAAAATATGTGAAAGGGCATAATATGCAACCCAAAATTTCAAATTGTTAACAAAACTTACTATAATTAAAATGTTTTGTTAAAACCATTTATAGAAGAATGCATGACTTGTATGAAATTATGATAAATACTAAATAAACAACAATATCCAAGTCTGACGAAGCAGCAACTTCACAAATTATAACTTAACATTTAGTCATTCAAAGTTCAAACATATGTCTAATTAATAAGAAGAAAAGACGACACATGCTACTTCTTCACCACTGATGTCAGCTAGTATACCTCTGGTAGAACTGTAAGTAACTCCAAGAATCCCGGTATATATTCTGGATGGGAATCCATTTCATCCCTAAGCCATTTGACTATACCACCATCCCCCCAATCTTCTGCAGGGACGTGCACTGCCAAGGCAGCCACCGCAATGCTAATCTACAGGTGCAGCACATTTTGAACAATACATTTGGGAACATTAAATTTCCATAGAAAAAAAACAAAACTAACTCACAAAAACAAACCACAAAGAAGACAGAAAGGTTTAAAGGACGTTTGTATCGCACCTGTGTTCTGACTTTTGGAGGACCTTTGTGGAACTTTTTCAGCAGTGTCTGCATTAAAAAAACTATCAAAATTAAATCATATAAAGTACTGTTTCCACTTGAACAGCTGCGTGGTCATGGATGGGAGTCCACAAACCAATCAATTTTACCCAGGGCATGTAAGAAAACAAAAGGATATTTGCAATCCTTTGAACTGAGAATAAATCACACATTCAAAATCTGAAATAAACATCATAAGAAAAGCACCAAAATTACATAGACCCTCACTCACATTCAATGAGTCACGCAATGGCCGAAAAGCTGTGGAAGGGAGTTCCTCAAAGTCCCTTTGTACCTAAACCATACCAAAAACAAGTACTCAAAACACAAGAAGAAAAAAAAAAAACTCAGAACAATATTTTGCATTCAGAAACCAACATCCAACATCTTATGAACTTCACATCAACAGGAAATAGAAGAACAATGAAATCACCTTGCTTCTCAAGGTCTGAGAACAAAATATTAAGGTTTCTAGATTGCTACTGGGATCATGAAGTAAATTATCAGCCACCTGCAGAGATCAAAGTAAGAAACATTTGTGCAGTAAGTTTGAAATTTTGTCCCTGCATCTAATCATGGAGCTCACAATTCAAACAAATAAAGCAAAAAATCTCTTTGACATCAAAGAGACACGGAAATAGAAACATTCACTAGACACAACTAAACAACTCCAGAGAAGTTCACAGTTAGAGAAACAACAACAATCATCAAATCAATTACCCGAGAACAAAAAGCAACAGCAGGAAAATTATCTAGCCATTCAGAGAAATCAAATCGGACGCAAGACCAAGAGATAGACAAATCCAGGTCCAAAGGAAATGAATTGAAGAAACAAATAATGGATTAAAGAGAGAACCTGCCAGGCATCCAAAGTTCTTTGGAAATCTTGGAGATAGCGATCGGCTTGCATGCGCACCGCATCATCAGGGTGATGGTACAGTGCATTTAGGGCTTCTTTCACTGTGTTCTGAAGGTCCATGCTCAAATCGAAACCAAACAATAATCAAATCGAATAGGTGGCGCCGATAGAGAAAGACGAACCAGAGTGCAATCTCTCTCAATATCTCTCTTCTGATTTATGAGGAGCTTCTCAATTTGGAGTTCTGCTCTGCCACTACGTTTGAAAGGAGAGAGTAAGGTTTGTTGATAAAGCGACGAAAGGGGTTTTTGGCGCCCGGTGAGAAAGGGTTGGAGTCTTGCTTGCTTTGAGGGGTTTGATCAATCGTTGATCAGCGATCCTGGACGAAAATACTCTCTCAGCCGTTTGATTCATTGACGCTTAGGTCAACTTACATGTCCTGCACTTTTGGCCAAAAGGTTACAATGTCTGTGATCTGGACACGTGGCTGTGATGATTCAAATTGGAGACATGGCCCAATGCCAAACTGTGTGAATCCTTCTTAAACCGCGGTTGTTCTGTGGTTTTCGTTTTTACCTCCGAGTTCTTTCACTTCTTCGGGGTGACATTTTGTTCCAACTTATCTTTCATGCCAACAATTTAATCCGTTATTTCGTTTCTTTTCTTATTTTGAATCAGAAATACTTTCATATTTTAGTTTGGTAGTTCACAGTAAGATTTTAAAAAAATTAATTCATGATTATATTTTGTAATAACAAATAAATAATTTCAATCTGTAAATTATGTTATGTTGTGATAAGACAAGTGATGATAATTAAAAAGTTGTGAAAACACTAAAACATGTAAAAGTTATAAAAAGTAGCGAAATAATGCACGGCTGTGTCCCATTTTGAATTATATTTAGAACTAAATTAAATTTTAATAATATGATGGATTAAATTGGGAGATAACTGATTTCAGAAGATAAACAAAACAAAATATATAGTTAACAGAATATAAGAATTTAATACATGATCATTTTTGTAGATATATCAAATCAGTTGAATAAATTAATATTATAGATTTTTAAGAATTAATTATATATATGTATATATATATTATAGATATACTTTTAGATTCTATTAGGTTAAAAAATATTTTTAATCTTCTAAAAATAATAATATTTTTGGAAAACATTGTTTTATATTAAAAGTACTTTTGTTGTCAAAATTCTAAAAAAATGCTCACTCACCTATAGACCATTTTTTTAAATTAAAATATAATATTTAGCTTTTACTGAAAAAAGTTAATTTGTGACTATATTAAATAATTTAATGAAAAGGGCATAATATTGTTGATAAATATTTTACTTAATATAATCAGTAATTAATTTTTTAATAAAATTATTTTAATTGATTAAGAACGTTTAAATTTAAAATATAGAAATCAAATATTAATTTTAATCTTTTTTTACTTCTAAAATACAAAAATGTAATACTGATTTAAATAAAAAGTTATAACTTTACCTAAATTTTAAAATTAAATAATAATATATTTGTTCTTACTCTCTTTTTTTTCTCATCATTTATCACTTGAAATGAGAAACTAATCCTATTTGTAGCAGTGCGACTGACCGATAGTTAGCACGAATAGAAATGAATATAATATTTTTCTTTAAATAAATTGTAGTATAAAAGTGAAAAAAAAAATCTTAACACTATTATATTTGTTGATAATAGTGTTAAGAATTTTTATAACAATGTGCTCATAACTATACACCATAATTATTATTTTATATTCTTTTAGCAAAACTTTTAACTAATAATTCTCATGTGTCTCTATTTATGTCATATATTACCTATGACCACTTGATTTAACATTTTTAATTAGGTCTGTGAGAAAAATAAAATTAAAATAATTATATTGTGTAAACTATTAATTTTATTTTTTGGTTTAAATAGTCTACTTTTGGTTTAGTTTTTTCAATATTTTAGGATTTTTGTTCAATTTGTCCTAAATTTTGAAAATATCTTACAATAAAGTCATTTTACTTAACACAATTAGAATTGATAACACAATATCATATTCGTGTCAATTTTCTAGTGATTCACTATACAATAACGTGGCTGTGTATTTACTGTGACATGGAATATTCAAATCAATTTAGGTTTTATAATTGGAGAAATTGGGATTAATTGAGAGGGAAAGATAATTAGGGTTTGTTGGTGGAAGAAATATTTGGTAGGATTCGGTTGTGGGACAAAATTGGTTGACCTTTCGTTTTCAATTGGAAAAGATAACTGGGGAAAAAGATTCATGATGTGTGGCGTTCGTATCGTCAAACAGGTTAGCATTTAGGTTTTGTGATAAAGTATTTTGATTTGGGTTTTGCTTCGTTTTATTTGCGAAGCAATTTCATCCCACCAACAAACTCAATTCTCTTTCCTTTTCGATTAATCCCAATTCCTCTAGTTATAAAACTTAAATTGATTTGAATAGTCCATGTCACAGTAAATACACAGTCACGTCACTTACAGTGAACCACATCACTGGAAGACTAACACATATATACTATTATGTTATCAATTTTAACAAATTTAACAATGTTAAGTAAAAAAACTTCATTGTAAGATATTTTCGAAATATAGAACCAAAATAACAAAAATCCTAAAATAGAACTAAATTAAGTAGAATCAAATTAAAAAAATTAAACCAAAAGTAGGACTAAACGACTATTTAAACTTTTTTTTTTCTATACACTTCAATAGTGCTGTATTATTTTAAAATTAAGATTAATAATAATTTATAAGTATCATATGAAACTCCTCTTTAGAAGACAAGATCACAGAATTAAAACTAAAACAAAAACTAACAATACTTTAAGTCTGCCCTCCAGTCCTTTAAATCCATAAAATCTATAAATAGGTTAAAACATAATAGAATAAGCTGAGTCTAATTTAAAACTCTCTTCCTTCACTTTTCAGAAATCCTCAAACCATATGTGGGATATATGGAAGGAAGGAACCATTAGCTTGTTACTTTTTTCTTTTATTTATATAAATATAAATTAACACCCAATGTATGATCAATTAAGATCAATTAAGACACATCTCTTTTTTTAACATTGGTTTCTCTCTTTTTTGGTTTATAAGATTTACTTTTACCTGTATAATTCCTTAAACACTTAAAAAAAAATTGTTGTGTGAAAGGTTGCAGGCTTTCCATAAAAAAATGTAACAGAAATCAAGAACATCAAATTCATTATTGTTAATGGACAATACGAAACAGAAATCTAATACATTTTATTTGGTCATATCCAATTGTTCTGATAATGACTCAATTACCAACTCGGAGTAATTTTCATATTGTCTCTCTAAGCTAAAAATATCTTGCTAATATATATGAACTGTGATACAACAAATCAGGAGAGAAGAATCCCACCCCAGCAGAGTTTTTGAACTAAAACCACAATAAAACTATTCCAAATGCCCAAGGAGATAAGATGGATTTCTTTCAATCGATATCTCACTATGAGAGAAAAAAAGCAAATGATCTAACAACATTTTGCATCAAAGGACACTAAGATGTTATTAGAGTGCTAACCAGCTATCATCTGCTGTGACTTTTTCCTTTTCAATGACCACACTGATTGATCTGTCATTCCCAATGAATCTCGCTCAAATTATGTTACTTTCTCAAAACCACCAGCTATCTGCATATGCAGCCATCCAGCTTGTGATCCTTGAGCAAATCCCCTGGCCGGTTGTGATCCAAATATTATTCCTGAAAGGTCAAATGGCTGAGTGCCAACCTGTACCACCATAACAGTTAATCAAAATCTCAGTAAAAAAATAAACAGTGATGTGTTAAATACATGTCATTGGTCTAGGTAACAATACTTTTGACTGAATAACATATTGTCCCAAGAAAATCACACTCAGTCATTCAGTGAAATCCATGCCTGTCTTACCTCATCTTAAGTTATATGGATGGGACAAACCATATAGAATGTGTTCGGAAGAGTGAGTCTGGGTGTGTAAATAGCTCTCTTCTTGTTCTAATTGAGATTGTTTCTATGACTAAACACCCCAAAAATTTTAAAATGAAGGTTCATGAACACTGTTTAGAGTTTACTTCATAGATTACTTTCTATGACTAGAGCATTCTATGACTCCAAAAACTCATTTTGCATTTGGGCCAAGAGCTATATTTGCACAAACAGAAAAAAAAAATCATTGTAGAATTAATTTGATGCCAAAAGTAGTAAATTCATTAGTGATCACATTACTTGCTTAGCAAAGTTAATTATTCCGTGACTTTTAGCTCAATAAGCGCAAACACCAGTTGAATTTTTTTGGCACAATTCATTTTGTAGTTTTTTTGACAGCAATTCATTCTCATTTTGTAGTTAATACAATAAAAAAAAAATAGTTTTCTCTTAATCTTTCAAGTAACACATGTATAAGAATGTCTAAACTCTTTTAGGTGAGATAATCAATATTAATAATGAGAAGAAAAAATCTTAATGTTACAGTAGAACCCTAAGATATAACTCATCAGAAGCAGCACCAGATAAGCATGAATCCAATGAAGTTAGCAAATAGTAGAAAAATATTTAGATCTGGAGTGTAAGATTGTGAAAGCTTACAGAACTTTCACTAGAATTAGGTAACTATATTTATATACGTCACAACAGGATTCATTTGAGCTGAGGGTTCATTCATCGCGATAGTGATAATTTACATTTACATAAAACCAATCGGATGGCAATCAACCAGGTGAAAGGATTATGGGTTCATAGAATTCACAAAAATGTTTCAACTAATTTTCTTAAGCCTATGATCCTCTGGTTTTCAGTCCCAAAAAGATTTGCAATGTCTCAATAATTTACAATAACAGCCACCCTTCCAGAGATCAGACTTTCAAAATCTAAATTTCCTTATTTTCCGTTTTTCCACTACCATTTGTTCTCTCCTTATCCACGCACCAAACTTCCAGAATGTTAGCTTGCATCCATGTAAACCAAACTAATTATAAAAGTCTCCTTCCCAAACAAACACTGTTCCCTGTGTTTCGCAACGCCAAATAACATACCACCACGTAATATTTTGCCTAACATTTTCTAAATGGAGTGAATGGTTTTGGCATTAAAATATTAAGTCGGTAAACTTACTTCTTTTGAGGGAAAAGATTCAATAGAAGGGCTAATACTCAATCTCGAATTAACCGCCTCAAGCTTCATTGAAAGAAACTGCAAAGTCATTATGCATAGAATTAATAAATCAAATCATTCATCATAAATTAAACATGTTAAATATGTTGAATCTCATTCAAAGATCTGTCTTGAGTTAAAACTATTTTAAGGAAATTTTCCATTGGACTAAAAAATTCATCAATGCTATATAGTGAGAAAATAAATTGCACAAATATTATACAAATTTAAATAAATTGCACAAAAAAAAACATTAAAATTTCAACTATTAAATTTAAATAAAAAATTTATGAACACAATCTTTGACAGAAGAAAAAGCAGCGGAGTTATAAAATAAAATCATTTTTCTAATATTTAATATTGAGTTTTATTATTAAGTTTTAAAATAAAAACATACAAAAAAAGAAAAGAGAGATGAAGATAGATAACCACCTCAACCTGACGCTGCAGGGACTGGATGTAGTTAATAATCTCATCCAGGACAAGCGCTTTACCAATGACCTGAACCCAAAATAATTATAATTATACATAACATAACACAAAACATAAATAAATTAAAAAAGAAAAAAAGAGTTAATTACCTTGCTGCAGCCAGGGACTAAATCTTGAAGAATTTTCATCCTCTCGCTTATCTTTTCCCTTCGAGCCTGTAGCGAACAGGACGCTTGTAAATGTTGATGAATTTATGAACCACAAAATTAAAAATAAATAAATAACATGAATTACTCTTTCGGCGAGACTGTGGCTATCGGTGGCTTGGCCTCTTCTTGCTCGCACGTGTATGTAATCCAGCTTGGGTTTGGGAGTTTGAAGCGGTGACTTGTGAGCGGCGGCGACGGAAGTGGCGTCGGGTTGAGGAGGCTGCAACGCAGCGTTTTGGTGTGTCTCTGAGGGTGGTGGTGAGAGCTTAACGTGTTTGTTACTGTTGGGAGAGTGATTGTGGAGAAGAAGAGAAGAGGGTCTCTTGTTGGAGGAAGGGAATTGCGAGGGCCAAATCTCGGACAAGGAAGGGTTGGCCGAAGAGAATGTGGCGTCGTTGATGAGGGGAGGTTCCATTGAGATTCATTCAATTGAACTGAGTTAGAATTGGTTTAGGGAGTGAGTGAGAAAAAGAATAGTCGAAGGTGTTGAGGTTGGTGATTTTGTTTGTTTAAATAATGGTAGAATTGAGGTGTGAAAGGTTAGTTTCTGATCTTTTCTGGTTCGACCTGGAGTGGTCTCAGTCTCCCACTGGAACAAGCACCAAAGGTGCGTACTGCGCCTACTGCGCTTCTTATCCATCTCTCTTTCTCAGTTTTATCTCTTCCCCCTATTACCTTTTTTTATAAAGGATCATTTTTTTAAGTCTCTCACCCACAAATTATTATTTTTTAATTGTTATTAATTACTTATATTATTTGAATCAATGAAAAAACAAAGTTTATGAAATATTTTATTAAACGTTATGATTAGTGAAAATATTACTAGTGGTATGATGATGTCTTGATTGTTACGTTACCTGGGTTATCTCGAAGATTATTAACTTTGCGTTATTATACTTCTAATTATTTTTTTATAAGGAAATAAATTATCTTACTTACTGGAAAAACATTACTTGGTATCATTAGTAATGCAACTGTAAATACAAGTAGGAAATAAATAATTACAAGTCCTAGTTATATAGTTATATAGTTATATAGTTATATTTGATTATATTAATTGGACGTAAAAAAGGTATATTTATAGAATGTTATTGTGGTCGATTTATTAGTTGTGGTATCAAGTAAAATAACTGATTAATAAATGTTATATTCTAGTTTAACAAACACATATTAATATATTAAAATATGAAAATCTGAGATAAGTTATTGCCTAGTATGACGTGTAATTGTGAACAAATTTAGCTTAACACATGAAGGCGAGGTTTAATAATCGAAAGCGTTTTTAATAGATTATTTGAAAGCATTAAGTTATCATAATTTTCTCTAATATACATTTAAAATATATTTGAGAATTGTTATAATTAAAGATTATGAATTATATATAATTTGTAATTATTAGTGTTTTGAGAATTTGTTCGGTTTCGATTACAAGTCCAGCAACACAGTTGGTTAATTATTGTGTTTTTGAGATATTGTTTGTGAAATTTTGTCACATTTTTTTTCTTAAAAAATGTCTTGAATGTTAAAAGAATGAATGAATATTTAAAATATGTTGGACATCAACTTCTGAACAATGTGAGATTATTAGGTGTATTAAAACAATCTTTTCAGTTGAGAAGTTGTTGTTCTTACAAACAACGCTAATGTTATGACCGCAAGTCTCATATTGTTAGGATCAACCACTACATTTCTGATACATTATTCACTTCAAAGTTCTGTTATAGTTTTGTTTTTAAAAGTCAAATAATGGAAAAGAAAAGTATTTAGACTATATTTTACCTCCATTTAATATATAATATTCCAAATCATAATAATAGTTCCAAAGCGAATTATGATTGTTTTGTTTATTATTATAATTCTTTTCCTTTAAAAAATTTTATGCATATTCTATATAATTTATTTTAAATGCTATGTATATAAATTTTTTTAAGTATATAATATATATATATATATATATATATATATATATATATATTATAACTATATATTTTAATAAAGTTACGACATGTTTTTTTCTTAATTTTGATTAAAAAAAGCAATTCCTTATTATATTTTGGAAGTGGAGAATTTAACTTTCTTCTTGATAAATTTTGAGTTCAAAATTTATAAATGAAAATTATAAAGCACACGGGAAAAATTCATTTTATTTAGGCTTAAAGGTATTATCACTAAAATAAATGAGTTTTTATTTCAGTAATTCTAACTTTTTTTTCTTTGTTTATTTTTTGTATAAAATTAAATAGTATCATTTTTTTATCTTTAAATATTATATGACATAATGTGTTGAAAACAATTAAATAAACATTTTAAATAATAAATATTAATATTACAATATAGTGTCGATATATATTAAGAAAACATTAAAACCCTATAAAATAAGTATTAAAGTTAGACATTTTTGAAGAGGTATAAATTAAAAATTTTCTTACAAAAATTAAAACTAAGATTCACACACATATAAAGACTAAATAATAATATTTTCAAAGATTTATAAGAATGAAAAAATGTCTAAGGAAAAATATTGTATTTATTTTGTTTCTTCCTTGCATCTCAATTGTGCAAGGAAAATATGGAGATAGTGAGAGAATGAGAATAAATTAAGAAAATTGAGAGACAAAAATAAGAATAACAATGGGTTACGAATAATTTCTATTCGAAATTCAATTTACAACAAAAACAATAGAAAATTTATCTGTTAAATGTCAGTTATCGGTTTTAAAAAATACTCATAAATTTTAAAAAATGCTGGTATTTATAAATACCTATGAATATTTAAAAACAATATGTTTTATAAATTTTTAAAATAAAATTTAAACAAATACAAAAAAAATAATTTTAATTAAATTTAATCTAATAAAATATAAATTAAAATTAGCTTAATAAAATATAAATTAAATTTTAATTTTAACTTTTTTAGATAACAAATATCGTGGATACAAATAATATAATTCACACTTAACCCACAGATATTAGAATAATTGTTAGTCGCTTCCTGCAACTAATAAATATACGTGGATACTAGTTAACTGTCGTAAATTTTATTCACTAATACTCATGGACATTGATATTTTGGTTATCCTTAAACTAAAACGTATGGAAGGTTCGACGAAAGATAAGAAATGGAGAATAAATAAGCAGAGAATAAAATGTAAGCATTATTTTTGTTGTTGGAGAAAATCTCATATGCAAAGAGCATGCTATCTCCTTTTCCTTTTGGACTTCATTGTCCTTCATTCATTCATTCACTTGGAACCATACGAGTTAGTCTAAAGTTCCAAATTGTGCTTGCTCAATGGTAGCACACACACACACCCCTAAACTTTTCATAACATAAATCACTTGCATATCAATCAATTAGATAGAAATGAATAGACCCCTCACTTGATTCTTCTTGTTATATTCATATTCCTTCTTTCTATGGTTGCCACCTAACTCAGTGTTGTCCTTGAGGGGTATAGTTGAAATATAGCAATAATCTACATGCAAACGTGGAGTTTCTACACATAAAGAAACGAAGAAAAGAAAAAAAAAACTAAAAAATAGGGTTATATTTTCCATATCATTGTATGTTATTCTTGAAAATGGATAACTTCTGTGAGTAACTTTTTTGTTTCGTATGGACGAATGAACATTTTTTTTTTCATTTTTCTTATATGTATTTTGCAAAATTTTTATCTTAAAAATCTAACTATTTTTGTGCTATACGAATTCAAGATGGTCTTGGATAAATCTAACCCAAATGATTTTAAAAAGCTGAGATGATTTCGGTTGGACTCAACCAATAATATTTAGAGACTTTGAAAAAAATATATCTCAGCTGCTTAAATAATAAATATGTTAACATTAATCATGTATTAATTAACCGAATCAAACAATAATAATCCATTTACGTAATACAATCCTAATAATGAAGGCTCATAATGCAAATTTCCGTTGAAAATATATAAATAAGCCGACATCTAAAAGATTTAATAAACTTTTTTGTTGTAGTATTTGTTTTATTCTTCCGAACTCAAACCAAACCGTCATCCGATAATAAATAGTATAAGACATAAGAACCTTCTCGATCCTATTTTATACCAAAATCACACTATTTTCATACTCATAAAAATTAAGATCTAATTTTTTTTTATTATGTATTTTATAATTTTACATTTTAATTTAAATCCTTCATATTTTTCATTTTGTTATCCTAATAAAGTTGTATCACTATTTTCACCGTAGGATTATTTTAAGAGTTATATTTTTAATGATTATTTCGATAAAAAGGTTTTATAATAATTTTATTTTAAACTTGTAACTATAATAAAAATAGTATTCATATATATATATGAAACATTTTTTAATCATGTACTTAAGTTGTAACTCACCCTTTAATCATATGATCTATAATCTAAGTATGACAATTGAATTCACATATACCACTTCCTTTAATCTAAATTGATGGAAAAATTTGCTTTAACTCTGAAGGGATATATAAAACAATTTTGGTAAATTGTATTCCCACTGTTTTTCTTATTACAGATTTTTTTAATCTATTGAATTAGAAGCTAAATTGCTAACATAAGTTTTAAAAGGAAGATTATAAAACAAAAAATAAAAAAATAGAAGGTAAACCATGGTAAAGTAAAAGAATGATTTATTTTTGTTTCAAGGAAATGCCACACTCCTTTGAGTTAATAATAGAATAATTTGTTTTTCAAATATTTATTCAATTATTTTTTTATAAATTTGCAATAATTTTGAGATGCTTTGGAGAGAGTATTCCAAGACTGTTATAATATTTTACTATTATAAGATAGACTTAAATACCTTTTTGGTCCTCATTTTCGTAGTGTTGGTTGCGGATGGTCCTCATTTTGACAGAATGTTTAAAATGATCCTCATTTGTACTGAATGTTTAAAATGATCATCATTTTCGCAATTCGTGTTTTATTTGGTAATTTTCTGTAACACCGTTTAAATCATTAACAGAGCATTGTACATATGTAACGGTTTGTATTAGGGTGTGTTACGTGTACTGTACATATGGCTAATAAACGTTAATTTCTCAATATAGCAGAAATTTTGCAATTAGGGAAATTTCTTCATCTTCGTCTTTCTTGAGCTCAGAAAGGAAAGGTTTTGGGATAAATAAGTGAGCTAGGGTTTTGGTAAGGAATGTTTGGGCAGTTGGTGAGTTTTGACAATCTTGTTCCTCCATTCCCAATTGGTGTTGCTGTAATCTTCTCCTTCCTGCAATCCCAATATATAGGTATGTTACGGTCCCAATCTTCTTCCTTTACCTCTGGTTGTAATCGTTGGAGTCAACCGTGTTGTATCACTTCGTGCATTATTGGTGATTCAACGAGAAATGGATTAACTCCGATTTGTAGCTGCGGAGAGATGACAACTTTGAGGATGGCAAAAACTCCAAAAAATATTGGTAGAAAATTTTGGGTACAATCTCTTTTTATTTTTGTGTTAATAATAAATTGGTTTTAATTTTTGGTTTATTGATTTATAAAATGGTGGTGTTGGTGAAAAGGATGTCATCATCATGACACAAATGAGGCAGATTAATGATTTGGAAAAGTCATTGAAGGTTGCTGAGAAGAGGCTGCAATTAGTAATACAGTTCACTTGTGTTGTTATTGTATTATTCGTACTGTTATTGTGTGTAATCTTTTAAAGTCCAATATGTTTTGTACTATTGTTAAATGAAGAAATGAATTAGTTTGATTATGTTGATATTAGTCCCAACATGTTCAAAATGAAATCTTAATCTAATCATTGAAGTAAGTGATATTGATCTAAGCTTGAAAAAAATTAAATTGATCTAAGTCTGGAAGAAGTTAAATTCATAAGGTTAATTCATAATCATCAAAATGCGCTACATCAATGTTTGACAAAAGGTGAAATTGAACGAAGTTTAAGGAAAGTCAAAATGCAGTACATCAATAATGAATTCTACATCAGAAATCCCAAATCCAAAAAGTAACTAAGACCAATGGTGGAAGTATGAAGGGACACGGGGAGCCACGGCTCCCCCAACCATTTTTTTTTTAATTTTATTTACTATATATTTAAAAAATAATATTTATAAATTATTACTTTATTTATATTATTTTATTTTATTTTATTTTCTATATATTTTTAAAAATATATTTATATATTACTACTTTATTTATATATTATTACTTTATTTATATATTATTACTTTATTTATATATTATTAT
>Ga0214543_1001166_pt1 | contig 49666 bp, 21 predicted proteins | sample CNSS2metaG_FD_160094 | JGI IMG/M metagenome (GOLD analysis project Ga0214543, IMG submission 160094) | Root nodule microbial communities from cowpea collected in UCLA plant growth center, Los Angeles, California, USA - CNSS2 | ecosystem: Host-associated > Plants > Roots > Nodule | place: USA... | reverse complement strand
TAATTAACCTACAAAGCAAATAAACATAGATTAGCATGTTGGCTTAAGTCAAGTCAACTATAGTCAACAAGTCAAACCTAGTCAAAGGTTAACAAGTCAACTAAAGTTGATTCAACTAAGTCAACTTAGGGAATCAAAAATAACAAACACAAATGAAAGGGATGAAGGATTAGTGAACTTCCTTTCTAAACATGCTTAGTCTTCTTAAGCATGTGCCTCCATCCTTGGTTGGGGTCAATTCTTCATCCTAGTTGCGTACTGGCCCCTTAAGCCCAACTTTGTTTGGCCCCTTAAGCATAGTTTTGTCTAGCCCTTAAGTCTAGTTTCACACTGGCCCCCAAGTCTAGCTTTGTCTGACCCAAGCCCAGTTTCGTACTGGCCCCATAAGCCCAACTTTCACTACAAAAAATTATGTAAATTGTGGCGGTTTTAATATGGTGGTTATTTAAGACTACTGCTTTTTACATGATAATATAACGATTTTTGAACTGTCACATCTACTTAAAAACTAAGAAAACTAACTACTAGGGATATTACCCAAATACCCATACCTAAAATGCTTACACGTGTCCTTTTATTAGGTTTTTTTGTCTTTTTAGTTTCCTGAAGTTGGTGTTTGTGAAATTACGCACCGAACCCTTTGTTTTGGTGTATAAATTTTTTTCCATAATAGAGTCAATGGTCTTTTCCCGTTATTTTTGCATTGGCGCCATCACAGCAGATGATTTCTTTGGCTGAGGCTTTTGAAATGGCACGAATATTGTGCATGATTTGATTGAATTTCTTTTTGAAGTCGGAAAGTTGGTGAAGAAACTTCCTACTGAAGACTCAAGCGGATTAAAGTTTTGAAAGTGGGTTTCTGAAATTAAACTGCACTACCTCCTTTCTCTCCTAGTGAAGTTTCAAACCCTAGCAAAGCATTTTCTCATTTGGGAAACTAAAACACCATTTGATTTCCTTTGAGAAGTCTTCTCCTTCCTTTTCTCGACTCAATTAAATTTATTTATTTTCTATTACTTCTTTAAATCCTCACAAATCTCTCTTAAATTTTATTTGCTTTCTGTTACTCCATCAAACCCTTACAAATTTTATAAATTTATTTGCTTTATGTGATTCCATCAAATTACAATCTCTGTTTCAAGTTGTATTATTTATTTTGGTGTATCAATTCTCTGGCATAGGACGTGGTGGCTGGCATGGAAGTTGCATCAGTGAGTTTCCATTTTTGTCTTGTGGGTTCCAAAGTTTCAATTTTTTCATTATTCTTACTATCATTTTGTCTTTATTCAACTTGTCGTTTGATTTTATCAACGTTCTCCATTTTTTTTATGGTTTCGCAGTATTTTCGCCTTTTCTACTCACTTCATCTTCTCCCCAGTGACATTTCTTTTGGATTATTCGTGCTTGTGGTTGACGAGTTGGGTAAGTTTTGTGGTTATTTATAGATTCGGGTTAGTGTGATGTATATATAAAGGTCAGCCTTGCAACTCATCTGTTCTTGTTCCTCTTCAGATTTTGCAGCAAATGGGCAAGAAAAAGTTAATGTCTTTCCTCTTCGTACCTTTCTTCCACTTTCCATTTCTTTTTTAGTTTCAGTTTCTAATCATTGTTCTCACATGTACATGTTTGATTCAAAGTCTGACCTCAGCTTCGAGAATAAGCTCCAATTTTATTCCAGTATGTTCCCGGATTAATTTCTGAATGTTTTTTCTACTTTTTTTTAACAATACAACAAAACTATTTAATAAGTTTATTGAGAAAATTAAATAAAATGTTGGGTATTGTTCTATTTGTTTGCTTGTGTTTGACTGTGAAGTTTTATCGTGGGTTGTGGTTTGGTACTACGTGTCAATTTCTGCTCTAAGTTTCAACCCTTATGATCAACCACTGTATATCTGAAGAGTTTCTCATCCCAATAAAGGGCAGCCTTGCAAAATCAATTGATGTTCCAATAAAGGTCAAAACTTTAGTTAAATGAAATGGAAATTTCTCTTTGTGCACATTTGTTTGAATTTTAATTATGTATTACTTGGATATTAGATAAAATTTGTTCTATAGGATGGCCTTTAAGACATTCTGAATCTGAACTTGAATTTAAATTTTTGTTTTCTATGTTAAATACTTAATTGATGTCCTTTGTTTTCAATTTTTTTTACCGTGGTTAAGTTATTTTTTTTTTTGTGATTTTTTGGGGTTTCAAGTTGCCAACTTTTATGTTTTTGGTTTGATTTTCTGAAATTTAGTTGGAGAACCCCAAGTGGGAAGATTATGGAGTTGCAGTTCAATATTGTGAGAAAGTTAGAGGTTATTGGGATGGTAAATAGGAAGTACAATCACTTCCTTTGTCCAAAGATCCCTATTATTACTTCCTCCTTCCGTTTCCCCTTGAAAAGTTATCCACTTTCAATTATTCCTTTGACAATTTCTCTTATTTTTTTAATTCAACTGTCTTCTGCGGGTTTTAATTTTGAAGTGTTTTTTTTGGCAATTTCTACATATCGTTTGTCATTGTCTTTGTCAATTGTTTTTTGGTTTTAAAGAGAAATTCTTATTTTGTGATTTCTCGAAAGTTGTTCTGGCTTTACATTCCAAATTTTTAAATGGGTGGATTGGGATCAATGTTGGATCTCTTGATATCTACTGTTGTTTTATTAAATTATTGTCATCATGATTGTGTGGTTTAGTGAAATGTTTATTCTGTGGCTAATATTGGTTTATGAAGGATTATCCAATGCTCTTTATGAATTATGGATTGTCGATTCGGAATCCAAGAAGAACTGAATACTCAATCAAGTGCTATTGTCCATTTTTTCTCATATATTATCTAATGTTATTGTTGTAGTCAAAATTGCAGGTCCTGAACTTTTGAATGCTTTTTGTCTTAGACTTTGATTCATGATATTTATATTTCCTCTGAATTAAACTTTTTGTATTGTGATACTTGTATTTACAATAAGGGATCTAAGTTTGAGGCTTTGATGAATTGTGTTAGTTGTTAAGGAATTGTTATGAAGGTTTCTATAATAACATGGAGCGAGTAATGTAACTCTTCTTTTATGGTTCTCTTAAATGTGTTATGGTTTTGTTCTTTATTCATGTTTAAATGCGATAGGAACTTAGAGCCAGTAGTGTAACTCTTTTTATTATAGATATTGACACTGATGCTAACAATGCATACATGTTGTTTCAGGCTTCACCAAAACTCAGTGAAGATAAAGTCAAGCAGTGTGTTCATACAAGATTGGGGGGGAGAATATCCACCCTTCACAATTTACTTTATTTTTCCTTTTTTTTTGCTAAATGTCCTTGAAAATATTATATTGCTTATATCTTTGAAACTGTATGCATATGAATTGGAAAACTATGCAATGTAAGTCACTAGAGGTAGCATTAGAATTCTATATTTTGTTTAGGTAATAAATTCTAAATATGCAAAAGACCAAAATTTGAATTTTAAATGTTGTATACCTTTAAGTGGAGATTTGTTGGATGTATTCATTAGTTTTAGTTTAGCAATTTGAAGACAATATTTTTATGTTGTTTATGATCTCGATTTCAGTACAATTAAAGGTATTAATTAAGGCTGAGAAAATTTGACAAATTTTTAGTGTAGAAGTCATACCTATATTTTTTCCTAAAAATATTAAAAGGAACTACATATATTAGGACAATAAAAGATCAATTTAAAAAAAAATATATTCATGGATAACAACATGATACTTAGTTACAAATGGTTATTGTTGCTGCAACTTGTGTTCAATACGAAGTTGATTACGGACCAAACATGAGTGTTGTAGTCAAAGCTATTCAACCTTTGTTGGGTACTTGATATATTCAAACTTCTGATCACACAATTACAATTTCAGTTATTCTTAAATATGGAAAAGAATTATATTGATATTGTAAAACTTTATGTATTATGTGTACATTGATTGAAATGGAATCATATGTGGTTTAACAAAAAGAGAAAAAGACAAAATAGAAAGACTAAGGAGAATGACAAATTGTGATTGCATTTTTACTGTACAAAAAGAGAATATGGAACTATGTATAGCTTTTTATAGCAATTTAAATCATATTGAAGAAAAAAATAAGTGCAATGATATCACAATTATTTATTTAAACAATAATCGAATTTATATAACTTAAAATTCAATCTTTAATCTCACAAAAAATATCATGGTTATTCTTAAAATAATTTAAGATAAATATACAAAATAATGTTATTATAAATAAAAGATTAAATTTAGTAATGATTTGTACTCATATATGCACAAATCCAAAATGATTTATACAATCAATAATGTTATTATTTGTTTTTAAATATTTTTTGTTAATTACTAATTAATTTCATTAATCGTTTTTAATTTTTTAACTATGAAAGGTTTGTTTTTTATTTCATACATTTTGAAATCTTTTAGTAGTATCAGTACTGTTAATATTAGTAGTAATAGTAACATTAGTCTTAGTATAGGTATTAGTATTAGGGTTATTTTATTATTTTTATTATTACCATTCAAAACAAAGTATGTTTATTTGTCATATTTTTAAAGGATTAAAATATTTATTTTTAAAATCAAAATGATTTCTTTCTAAATTTATTTTATTAATTGACTAATTCATTTCATTGATTGTTTGTAATTTTCTAATTATGAAATTATTGTTTTTATTCCATACATTTTGAAATCTTTTAAATTGATACATTTGTAATTAATAATTATATGATTAAGTTTTAAAGATGTTTTATCAAATAATTAATTTCATTAATTATTTAAAATTTCTTTAAATTCATTATTATTATTATTATTATTATTATTATTATTATTATTGGTATAACACACAATATATTAATACTTATATTATTATTATTAGGATTGGTATTGAAATTATTATTAGTGTAAAATATTATTGTTATTCTTTTATTTAATTTATTACAAAAAATACATGTGATTAATTATTTAATTATTTCATATTATTATTATTATTATTTTGTACGAGATTTATAATCTACAATATGTTTACACTATTACATTAATGTTAACCACAATATACATGTTCTATTATTATTATTATTATTATTATTATTATTATTATTATTATTATTATTATTATTATTATTATTATTATTATTAGTAGTATTGGTATAACATATTATTATAATAATTATTGGTATTCAAATTAGAATGAGTGTAAAATAATATTTTTTATTTTTAATTAATTCATAACAAAAAATACTAGTGATTAATAATTTAATCTTTTCGTATTATTATTATTATTATTATTATTATTATTATATTGCACGAGATGTAGAATTTATGTAAGGCCCAATTTTCTGCCCTAATGTTTTAAGGGTTGTCTTTAAACTATTGGGCCTAAGGGCTGGCCCAAAGGATAAAACTCACCCCTAAGTCTGTCCTAATTCATTCATTCTACGCTTTCAGAGATCTGTTCCCTTGGTGCTTAGAGTTGCAACCATCACTCTGTTAGGGTTTCGACGTTCAACCAGATTCAAGCCTAGCTCAACCTCATTCTGCTCACGTAAGTGTTCTCCCAACGCTTAGTTTTCAATCTCTTATCTGTTTTCGTGGTCAATGTTAGGGTTCCTGTTATAAATCCACTGTTGTTCTTTTTCCAGCTCCATAATCTTTGTTGACATGAGAAGCCAAGGTGGTTTGCTTCTTGAAGATTTGATGAAGATTGAATGAAGCTCTTTTGAACTATCTTGAAGCCATTACCATTGGAATGAAGCCTACATTGATGAAGGAAAGGAGAATTGATGATATCCATGGTGATCAAGGCTGGAACGTATGCTCTCCATGTAGTTACATCATTAAGAAAGTGTACTTGTAGTTTGTAATTCATGTTGTAGACCTTAAAACATTAATTAGATGTAGTTTGGTCTTTGTTGTGTTTTTAATCTATTGAATGTTTTTTCAACAAGTTAAAATGTCTCTTTTAATCTGTTGAATGGCTTTTTAACAGGTTAAAAGGTTGGCTGCGGTAGTCTTAAACTACAACAAATTCAATCAGTTGATTTAGTTTTTAATCGACTGATTTCACTTAAGTCAAGTGAAATCAACCTGTTGAATTTCGTAACAGTTTGACTATAAAAGCTGTGATTTTTGAAAGAGAGGTCTGTTGATCATTTTTAGAGCATGATTTGGTTCTGGAAACGTGTGGAAATTCTCTCCTTCATGATCATAGGTGTTGTAGCTGTTGAAGATTGATCTTAGATCAATTCTTGGAGCTTTTGGCTTGGTTTGAAGCTTGGAGAAAGTGGTTTGTGGTAGGCAAGGATGTGCTACCACTAAGGTTTGATCTTTCTCAAGCTTTGTGTGTGTGCCTGGTGGTTTTCCAAGTCTGCAAGAGGGTTCTTGCTGTGCTGGTGTGATTCTTGCGTGATTCAAGAGTCTTTTGTGGTGTTTTTGCATATTTTGGAAGTGTAAGGGTGGATACTTTGTAAAACTTTTCAAAATAGTGCATAGTCAAGCTAAGGTTGCCTTGACAAACTGGATGTAGCTCAGGTTTGAGTGAATCAGTATAAAACTTCGTGGTGTCCTCTCTTCTCTAACATTTCTCTCTTGCATTTTAATTTTAAAAGTTTCAAGAACTTGTGTTTTAATCATCTTTTTCATGTTCTTGCATGTTTTCATAGCATCTGAAGCATTGAACATGTTTGTATAATCATTTGGAACTGATCTTGATCATTCTTGAGCATTGTTTCTGGTTTAAAATTCAAATTCGCATTTCTGTATTTTTCCTAGTATTTCAGTCGACTGTTTTCTAGTTTTAATCGATTGATTATACCAGAACAAAATCTGTTTAGTAAAATCAATATGTTGACTCTGTTTTTGATCGATTGAAAGTGTATAATTCAGTACTATTTGCATCCTAACTTGGTGATCTAATTGATTCAATTAAAGGTGGTTTTTAGCTTGCAAAGATAGCCTAAATTTTTAACTAGCCAATTCAACCCCCCTTCTTGGCTTTTCAACCATTTCAAAACTAACAATCTTCTCCTAGAGCTGTGGTGCTCCGCTGTTCGGCGTCAAGGTCTTAAACTAGCTCATTTCAGGTAAGGGAAGCTAGGGTTTCGAGTTTGAAATCATTTTTGGCTTATTTTTGAGTCTGCTTGGTGTTGGTATGGATTATACGTTGTTGTGAACATGTGGAATGCATTGTGTTGTTATTTGGATGTGAAAATGCGACTGCTGCAGGTTAGAACAAGGGTGAGAACTAATAATCTCGCCCAAGCGAGTTAGTCTCGCCTAAGCGAGACTAGCGAAGGCTCGCCCATGCCCTCTGCGCGAGTGGTCACCTAGGCGGGTGGTTCTGGTTTTGAGCGAGAGACTGTCTCGCTCAGGTGAGAAGAGCTCGCCTAAGCGAGTTAGCTCGTTTGGTCCTGATCAGATTTATCGAGCTCTCATCTAAGCAAAAGGGGGCTCGCCTGAGCGAGAGTCCCTTTCGCCTAAGCGAGACCCTTCAGCCTGAGCGAAGAGTTGGGCGATGATACGCTCTAGTTTGGTGGTTCCTTTCCTGTCCTTTAATGTTTGGCATGTAATTGATGGGGTTATTGTATGATGGCATGAAGGGTATAAATATGCATGAGTGGGAGGGTGTATGAGTTATGAATGACAAACTTGAATAAATTCTTGGCATGAAATGAACATGAAATGGTTGGTTGTGAAAGTGGCACGGTAATGAGATGGGTTGAGATTCTAATTCATGGATGGAGCATGGTGAGTTGGTATTGGTTTGACTTGAAATATGAAAGAGGTTGGTTATAAGAGTTGACATATGTATATGTATATAAGCGTGATAATTTTAATTGGTTGTTTGAATATGTTTGGTTTGTGGTCAGTGCATAATTCCTTGAAATTTCTAGGTGAGATTTCAGGGTCGTGCTTCAGTGGTCGGGACGTAATTCCATGGCCCCTGTTAGTAGGTGTCTATGGTGGTGCCCCATCTATATGGTCTGGTAAGGATTCAAGGTAAGGTTGCATCTTGACACTCTAAGGAGTCAATTAGTCTCACTTAGAGCGGACTGACTCTTGTGGTGAGAGTAGTAGGAGGCCTGAAACTCATTAAGGGCTAACCTTGTGTGTGGGGGATTGATTCATCGTAACACTTGTAACACATAGCTCGGGGGTAGCAGCTCGGGGGTGAGCAGAGGTATCCACCACAAGTGCAAGCATCCGCTGAATCTGACCAGATTATATGTATCCGGATGAGTTGAGTCGAGTCTTAGTGTATTGGTTTGAAAGTCATAACATGCTTGGGCGTTGTATATATAGTTGACTGCGAAAGTGTATCTGATTGCATGATAAAATTATTTTTGTGCTCTAGCTTACCCTACTGTTTGTGGTTGTATGTTCCGTGGTGTGGTCTTTTCTTTTGCAATGATCATCAACTTGTTGGTTGATGTGAGCAGAGGTGAGAACTCCTCGAAATAATCAAGGTGATGGAGGTTCCGCTGCATAGTCCGCTTGGTCTGGATCTGTGTCTTTATGGGCTTTCTTTCTGGGCTATGACCCATGTATTAGATTACTTCTTTTAATTTCCTTTGGGATTTGGTGTTGAATGTTGTATCTGATATACTTTTGGCATCGTAATGTGCCTAGGTTTTTGTAGGGGTTGTGTTTAAGACCCCAAGACTGCGTTGCTATATTATTTGTGTGTGACGTTTCTTTTAATTATACTTATTAATTAAATGGGACGTTATAATCTACACTATTATATTAATGTTAACCGCAATATATTTATATTATTCTATTATTATTATCATTATTATTATTATTTATAGTACTATTAATATTATTAGAATTAACAAATATTTAATATTATTTTAATGTTATTATGATTCTATTATTATTATTAGTATTATTATTATTATTACTGGTGTTGTTTTTTTTATAGGATTCATAATACATAACATAATATATAATATGTCTATATTTGATTTTAAAAATAACATGCGTATATACAAAATCAAGAATTCAATTCACATTTTCTTCCCTAATTTGCAATATATTTATTATTGATATTATAATTTTATTCAATAATTATCTTTTATTTAAATACTTTTCTTGGACTATTAGTGTTATTTTTACTACTATTTGTTATTATAAATGTAATCAATTTGTATATTCTATTTCTTTATTTATTGATTTATTAATGTTAATATTTTATTATTAATTGGAAGTTGAATTTATACTTATTGAAAATTAGAAATATTTATTACACTTTATTATTTTTATTTAAAATGTTAGTATAAAATAATAATATTATTTTTAATTATTTTGTTGCAAAAGATACCTGTTAATAATTATTTAAAATTTTTCATATTATTATTATTATTATTTTGTACGAGATTCATAATCTATAATATGTTTACACTATCTTATTATTATTATTATTATTATTATTATTATTATTATTATTATTATTATTATTATTATTAAAAGTACTTGTATGAGATATTTAATTATTTTTATACGGTTATTATTATTGCTCTTCTGATCCATCACATTTTTATATTATATACACAAACAAATTTATTTTTTAGGATTAAAACAAGGTTACAAATTTTGGTATTCTTTAATGCACAATATTCTTGATATAGTCATGAAGTTCTTTTTTTTTTCCTAGGGTGAAACTTTCTCTTAGAACGCAAATAAATCTATCAAACAATTTTTTCCCTCTTTAAACATCCTTTTCCATCTATTACTTCCAATATTTGTAATTCTACACTCGAAATATTAAAAAAAAACAATTCCTCACATTTGCAATTATATTTAAACTTTTAATTAATATATCCGTCCAAAGATTATAATAACCAATAATCATATGACATTTTACTATATAAATAGCATAATCAAAATAATCATAACTGTAACCAATTTATTTATTAGTAAGCAATTAAAAAACATAATATGTTGTTATTCAACTAACAACATATTTATGATTATTTCTAAGCAATTTTAAAACAATCCATTAAAAAATATAATATAAATTTATTTATATTAAAAAATATATCTAAATTTGTATGTAACCAAATTTGAATTACTCTATTCAAAAATATAACTACAAAAGTTAAAGTAATATTGATATGTACTAATTCTAATAATATCTAACTACTATATTTATTATTATTATTATTCGTATAAACAATAATATTGTACAATGATATATATGAAAAAATATTAATTACAAAAGATAATTAATAATTTTTATTTTACAAATATAATTTAAAAAAAAAACACACTCTGTACGTACTCACATATATAACACTAGTTTTATATTAAAAATCTGACAGTTTTAACTGTTTAAACTGTCATACTTTACATATAGAATATGACAATTTTAACTGTCATTATTTAAATGTTGCAGTATGAAATAAATTAAAAAAAATTAAATTTTATATTAAAACATTTCTGCCTTTTGTGTTTGTTAAAATTTGAAAAACTAAATTTTTTCCCCCTTTTGAAAACCCAAAAACAGTACTGAAAATGCAAAAAATTGACTTCTTCCCTCCCTCGTTTCATTTTGAAAACGCTGAAAGCACAAAATCACGAATTCATCTGCCATTTTCATCGCCTTCGATCTTGCATATTATTTTGATCAACTCCCTCTCTTTGTTGTTGGCTATCTTTGTTCAAGCAGCTCTTCATTGCCCGACAACTCTTCATGACCTTCTCACTATGGTCGAGGTTAGGTTATCCCTCCTCTAAGTTCTCATTATCTACCTACAACTTAGGTTTTCATTTTTGGTTTGGGCTCGCCTCTACTATCGATGGGGCTGCAGATCTTAACACTCGTGGCGAGTAGCACGTCGACGATGGTGAAGATTTGTTCGAAATATTTCTCGAAGAGGCTTACTTCTCTGTGACACCAAGCTGACGATTCACTTTGGTGCATGTTGTGCTGTGTTTTCTGAAGCGAAGCGGAGGATGTGAGAAGATGAGGTGATGGATGGCGCACACAGTGAGGTTAGTTACTCTCTAGTTGAAGAATTTGAGCAATTTTTTATGTCTCACTTAATGAATATTTTAGGTTTTTTTGATTTATTGTTTTTTTTTTTCTTCAAAACGCGTAAGGCAGGAGCATGATCGCCTCTTCGACGCTCTGAGTCTAAGTGACAAGCTGCATGGCTACAAAGAAAGTCGATGTGAGAACCATCTAGATGCTTCTTGAGAAGGGTGAGGAAAATTATGATGAAGTCATTGTGTTTGTGCAATTTAGTTTGAGAATAAGAAAATGGAAGGTGTGGGTGTTGTAAAGAAGAAGAGGGGTGGTGACAGAGGTAATAACAAAGATGTTGATTCATTAATTGTGTTTACTCGCTAGTGATTTGGTACATTAGAATGAGAATTTTTACTTTGGCTCGTTATCATGAGAAGCATTTGAGACTGGTTTTGTGTTTTGCATGTTTGTGATTTTAGCTTGGCAATGGAATTGTTAGTTTAAGAAAAAATGTTTCTTTCTTAAATTTTTAAATGGCTGATATTATTTTTTTTTTCATTTGAAAATATTGATTTCATAGTATTTGATCAAATCGTTATAGAAAGAAATTTGGGAATAAAAGACTTCCATATCAAGCTTGAGGTATGTATGTCCCTATTTCACTGTTCCATTGAGGTTCTTTGAACTTCATGAGAAATAATAGGGCTAATACTCCATTGAGGTTCTTTGAAGTTCATGAGAAATAATAGGGCTAATACAAGGGTGTAAAGAAGTAATCATCACCCTTTTGACATTTTTTTTGCAACTATGAACAAAACTTTAGATATAGTTGTTCATGCATTTTTTTCATGTTGTTACTAAATCAGAATCAGGGTTTCACAGTGTTAATCTTTTTTCCTTCATATATATTTAATGAATCTCTTATAGTGCAAATTAGTGAGATGAAGCTTTAATCTTGGTTGGTATTGGTATTATTTTTGTTTTTTGTTCTCTTTTTACCTCCAAGGCATCTTCCAGTTACTTTTGCTCCTTAGCTGACTGTTGTGCTGATGTGTATCTTTGGATGACGAATTTGAATGTTTATTCCCTTTCTTAAAAGTGATCTCCTAATTTAAGTGACTTACTAATTATCGATCTTTTATTATGTAGGATTGCTATTATGATTTGTGTATATTTCTTGTGCATGGGATTTCTATTTTAGAAGATTTAGTGGTAGCTCCAGCAGATGGGTTGCAAGCATCAATTTGGTAATAGTGGTGTGTCAAGTAAAACTAAAGCTTTGATATGTCATTACGTGCTTTATCCACTAGTGAACACTTAAAGCTACATAACGAGTTACTTAATGTAGCTTTTCTTTGTTGTTTATTTTGTTTCCCTTGAAATAAAAATATTTTATAAAATTAGTGAAATTTTTTATTTAAAAAAATGATGAATTTTATAACTGAAATAGGAAACCTAAGACTTTTTTAAATTGAGTTTATGTTGATTTAGTTGAACTTTGTTTTTAAGGTAGAGAATCTTTTGCTGGAGAGGGGGATAACAAAGAGGTAATTTTCTGTTCACAACCTTCTGTTTTGAATTTTTATCTTTACATAAAAAAAGAATCATCAATACAAGGATACACAATTTTCAAGGAAATGAAACATTTGTCTTTTTCATATTAAATAAGAGTCGCAGACATAACTAATGGGCCATTATTAATGTTGAAATTTCTTATCATAAAAGAATGACATTAACATGCATAACAAGTTTGCAATAATTGACTTGAAAGTTGAAACTGAAGGTAGAATTGGCATTTTTCTTTAGCCCCTTAAGTCCAGTTTAGTCCAGTTTTGTCTGGCCCCTGAACCTAGTTTTGCATTGACCTCCGAAACCTAGCTCTGTCTGGCCCAAACCCAGCTTCGTACTGACCCTTTAAGCCCAACTTTGTTTGGCCCCTTAAGCCTAACTTTGTTGGCTGTCCTAAGTCCAATTATGCAATGCTCCCTAAAACCCGTCTCATACTAGTTCCTTAGACCAATTTTGCTTGGCCTCTAAGCCTCGTTTTCTCTGGCCCACTAAACCTATTTTTCACTAGGATTCTCATCATCCTTCATTGTTATATTTTGAACATAGGCAATAAAAGAGGAAACATGTGAATATGCATTGAATTTGATGATTATGTTGACAATTGATTCAGAACATGAGTAATTTAAAAAAAAAAGAGAAAAGAAAAAAGAAAAATAGAGGAAAGAGGAAAAAGAGAATAAAAAACAAAGATTGAATGAAAAAGAAAAGGAAAGTGAAAAAAAGGGTTTTACATGCATATGCGCATTCATGTAGTCATGCACCCGTATCACATCATATTATCATACTTCATGAATAGCATTGAAAATCAATTCAAAGAAATTTGTTAAAAAAAATGATAAAAGTTGAAAAGTCATCAGAGACAGCTTTTTATGTACGTTGCATCAATGTTAAGCAATCACATGTTTTTTGTATGCATCAAAATTAAACTTATCATTCTAAAAAATTATGTTTCTAGATCGGGACCCTCTACATAGTAATAGTTGCCGAATCCTTTGGATCAAGACCCTTTTCTCAAAAATGGTTGAATCTGTTTTCAAGGAAAGATAAAGTTTTCGCATGGTGACTCTCTTCTTAAAATTAGTCTATGTATTCGCTTGATTTGTTTTTTTTCCTTTTTCGAACAAAGTTATTGTTTTTATCTTATCTTTCACTATGATAATATGAAAGTTAAGATTTCATATTATCTAATAAAATCTAAGTAAAGAGAAACAATTGTCAACATCAAATTTCGTCTGGTCAAATAAAATATATTTTCAAAAATTTTAAAAAATTGATAAAATATTAATAGATAAACATAAAAGGTTGAAATAAAATTTATAAAATGAAAATTTAAGATTTAAAAGAAAATTAATCGGTTAAGTTAATTAGGATCAACAAAAGAAGAAAAAAAAGAAAAGAAATAAAAAGAAATCGAAAATTCATTTTTAGCCTATTTTTTGTTATAAATAATATTAATTTTTTTTTTTACATTTAACACCCTATTGTTTCTATTCCTACCACTCACTTTCTTTTTCAGAAAAACCAATAGTCACTGACACACCATTTACACACTAAAAAAAACACCCACTCAGTATAAAATAACTATTAAAAATTTAATTTTTTTATCAAAAGTTTTATAGTAATATTATTTATTTGTTTATTTTATTAGAAAACAATTTATATTTTAAAACACTTATTAGTTAGTTTAAAAGTGAGATTAACGTAAGCTTTAATTAATTCAGAGTATATACTTCCTGAAAATCTAGCAGATAATATACAAATCAACCCAAGGCGGAGCGAACACTTTGAAAAACAAAATAATTTTTTTGAGTTCAATTTTCAATTACATACAAAATCAAACACAATAAGCAAACAGTTCCATTTGGCAGGTTGAAAAGGGAATCGAACATGGCAATGGTGTAGGTTTCGATCAGGATCAAACTCTAAATCACAGGAAAGCAAAATCCCAGAAACCAAAAACAGAGGATTGCAGTGAGTTTTGTTGAAGACAGCTAGCTTGGAAATTTAAAGTTCCTATTTTTCTTTATCAATTTAAATTGAACTACAAAAACACTCACACGCCATTTACACACTAAAAAAAACACCCACTGAAGCACACCACTCACACACTAAAAACACACTCACGCACGTGCACCACTCACCATACTCAACCACACAATTCACGCACACAACACACACTCACAATAAACCCCAAGGGGACGAAATCCACGCCTCTGGGGGAAATGGACCCTGATTCTCCACCAAGCCCTCACGCACAGGTTCTCAACCCCTACGAACCCCTTTCTGATTTTTCTTTAATTTCTTCCTCAATCACCACGTAACTTGCGTCTCAGCTCCGGGACACCACTTCACGAGCTCGTTGCCACTAGACCACATCACCTCGCTGCACTACAATTTCGGATCCCTAGAGTCTTCTTCGTGCAACTCTCCAAGCCCACTATTGTTGTTTCCGGCGAGACTCTTACAGTATCAACAATCTCTGCTGGCGCTATGCTGGTCATTTTAAAATCTCTCTTATGATTGTATTCTGTTTTGGTTTTGAGATTTAATTAATGTGATTTAAATTGATTATGTGCTGTTTTGTGGCGTTGAGTGAAAGGATTATTGTTTTATTTGACTATGACATTTGTGCTTGTGATTATGGGTAATGTTATACCTACTGTGATTGTAGCTCTTGGATATTATTGTTAATGTATTGAAGGAATTATGTAATTGAATGCATAACTAAGGGTTGATTGCGGTGTATGTATGTTAATGTGTAATTGTTAATCGTGGTTGGAATCAATGCAATAAGGGTGAGACCAGGAATTACAGTTTCAAGTTCAAATTGGGAAATGGTGTTGGTTTCTTTCGGAACAAAGAATTATATGGCTTGAAAAGCCCCGATTGTTGGGAGGGAATGCTACGAAATCAGTTCTGTTTTGGGTGATGAAATTCAAAATTATTGGATTAATTGTGGAGGAGATTATGTGATTAATTGTTAATTGTTGATGCTTGATTATAGAAGTTTTAAATCTGAGTATGTGTTTGAGATTGCAGCATGTTGAGAGTCTGGTTCATGTGACAGAACTTCCCTACTATTCTATCATTTTTTATCTAGTATATATGTTTACATGCAAAATTAAGCCCAATATCATTTCTCACCTTTTAATTTCATACATATACATTTTCTAAGGTTGGATACCTGTATGGTCATCCGTATCATTTGGTATCCAGTCTTGTTATCCAAATATTTAATATTTTTTAAAGATACATAGGAGAGCGAGGACTTATCCTTGTCGGGTCCACAAAATTTAAAAATATTTTTGGTTTCTTTTCTATATTATTTTCTTATTAGTTTGTTTTGGGGAAAATTAAACATCTTGAAAACCACATCATCTTTGTATATCTAGTTAAAGGTACTGCTTTCGGGCGGACGCGGTAGGGTGCTAATACCTTCCCTACAGCGTAAGCAACTCTCGGACTCAAACCAGTTTTTTTATATTTGTCTTATCTTTATGGTTTTTCATAGTTTTTCAAAATAAATTATGGTGGCGACTCCCAAACATTTATTTAATTTTATTTTTTTTCGAGTTAGCCATTTTCCGTCACGATTTAGGTTGTGACAATTAGCCTCTGTTTAATGCACCAGATTGGTGTTTTGGGTGTATGGTCATGTATGAATTTAGATGGATGAAGTTTTTGAGTTTTGGAATGGGCATTTTCTAAGTTCTTTGGATTTTATGGGATTAAAGTTTGAGTTTCTGGTCTTGAACAAATGGAATAAATGGTAACTTACGAGTTCGTGTTGTTTTTAGCCTTTTTTTTGGTTGGAATTGATTCGGTTCTAGGGATAATTTTGGGGTTTGATATAATCTTTGTTTTTGTGTGTGAATGAATTTAATGGTTGTTGAGTAGTAGAATGTGTGCTTATGTGATTTTGGATGCGTATTTTGGATTGGTTTGTCGGCCATTGCTCTCTTTGCATGTGGATGTTATATAATATCTCTATTTTGTCTAAATGCTTTTGTTTATTCACCATTAATTGCACTCAATTGGAGTTGATATTGATTTAGGTTGCGACACTATGCTTGGACGAGATTTCAGGACTTGGGGTTCCATCGTTCGGAGCTTGTGTTTTTAGATGCAAGACACAGCGAAGCCTTGTCTCTTTTCCACCTGGATCACACTGTCATCACTGCCATTCTCAAGTCTTGTTCTGCTCTTTTGGCTCCCAAATTGGGCAGAGTTGTGCATAGTTATGTTGTTAAACAAGGTCATACTTTTTTCCAGGTTACCAATAAAGGGTTGCTCAACATGTATGCCAAATGTAGCATGCTTGATGACTGCCTCAAGCTGTTTGCTCAACTCACTCACCGTGACTCTGTTACTTGGAATATTGTTTTGTCTGGGTTTTCAGGGTCGAAGAAATGTGATCCGGATGTGATGAGGATATTTAAGATGATGCATACCAGTGGGGAGGCAATGCCAAATTCTATTTCTGTTGTTACTGTCATTCCTGTTTTTACTCGTTTAGGGTACCTGAATGCTGGACTGTGTGTGCATACTTATGTTATCAAGTCTGGTTTCGAACAAGACACCCTTGTTGGAAATGCTCTCGTGTCAATGTATGCAAAGTGTGGGTTGGTGTCTCGAGAAGCATATGCTGTCTTTGATGATATTGTTCACAAAGATGTTGTTTCGTGGAATGCAATGATTGCAGGCTTGGCTGAGAATGGGTTAGTGGAGGATGCATTCTTGTTGTTCAGTTCAATGTTGAAAGGGCCCATGCAGCCAAATTATGCGACTATTGCAAATATTCTGCCTGTTTGTGCCTCATTTGATAAGAGTGTTGCATACCATTGTGGAAGGCAAATCCACTCTTATGTGCAGCAGTGGTCTGAATTGTCAGCTGATATTTCTGTCTGTAATGCTTTGATTAGCTTCTACTTGAAAATTGGGCTAATGAGGGAAGCAAAAGCTTTGTTTTGGACAATGGATTCAAGGGATTTGGTCACGTGGAATACTCTTGTTGCAGGGTATACATCAAATGGAGAATGGTTAAAAGCATTGCATCTGTTTGGTAATTTACTATCTCTTGAGACATTATTGCCAGATCCTGTGACCATGGTCAGCATACTTCCAGTTTGTGCACAATTGAAAAATATGCAGGTGGGGAAACAAATCCATGCGTATATTTTTAGATGTCCTTTCCTTTTTTATGTACTGCTGTTGGAAATGCTTTAATCAGTTTCTATACAAAATGCGGCTATACAGAAGAAGCATATCATACCTTTTCCATGATACCCAGGAAAGATTTGATTTCGTGGAATTCTATTTTTGATGCCTTTGGTGAGAAGAGGCATCATTCAAAATTTATTGACTTGTTACATTGGATGCTTAGAGTCAGAATTAGACCTGATTCAGTTACAATGCTGACCATAATCCGATTTTGTGTCTCTCTTTCTAGAGTGGAAAAGGTTAAAGAAATACATAACTATTCAATTAGAACTGGATCTTTATTAAGTGATATTGCACTAACAGTTGGGAATGCAATACTTGATGCATATTCCAAATGTGGAAACATGGAGTATGCAAACAAAATGTTTCAGAATCTATCAGAAAAAAGGAATCTGGTCACATGCAATTCACTGATATCTGGTTATGTGGGTTTAGGATCACATCATGATGCAAACATAATATTTAGTGGGATGTCAGAGACTGACCTTACAACATGGAATCTTATGGTTTGGGTATATGCAGAAAATGATTGTCCTGAACAAGCTCTTAAATTGTTCCATGCGTTACAAGCTCGAGGGATGAAGCCTAATATGGTGACTATCATGAGCCTCCTTCCAGTCTGCACACAAATGGCATCAGTACACTTGTTGAGCCAGTGCCATGGATATATTATTCGGTCATTTTTGAAGGATCTTCACCTCGAAGTTGCCCTCTTAGATGCATATGCCAAATGCGGCCTCATAGGTCATGCATATAAGATATTTCAATTGAGTGCTGATAAGGATCTGGTTATGTTTGCTGCTATGATTGGTGGGTATGCTATGCATGGCATGAGTGAAGAAGCACTATGGATATTTTCTCATATGCTGAAGTTGGGAATACAGCCAGATCATATCATCCTTACTTCCATATTATCTGCTTGCAGTCATACTGGCCGAGTAGATGAAGGACTGAAGATATTTTATTCAGTAGAGGAACTTCATGGTATGAAACTAACTTTGGTGCAGTATGCATGTGTGGTGGATCTCTTAGCTCGAGGTGGCCGTATTAGTGAAGCATACTCTCTTGTGAATAGTTTGCCAATTGAAGCTAATGCTAATCTTTGGGGGACATTGCTTGGTGCCTGTAAAACCCACCATGAAGTAGAATTTGGGCGTATTGTAGCAAACCAACTCTTCAAAATTGAAGCTAACAAATAGGAAACTACATTGTACTATCAAATTTGTTCGCAGCGGATGCTAGATGGGACGGGGTAATGGAAGTGAGAAGAATGATGAGGAACAAAGATTTGAAAAAGCCAGCTGGATGCAGCTGTATCGAAGTAGAGAGATCAAATAACATTTTTGTGGCTGGAGACTGTTCCCACCCCCAAAGAAGCATTATTTACAGTACACTACACACATTGGATCAACAAGTTAAAGAACCCGTGGAGTTTTTAGCTTAATCCTGGATAAGTATTATGGCATCAGACATATTTATTGACCCACCCTTCCAAGAATTTATTTATTCTTTCAATAGGCTTAAAAATACTTACTTGTATGGATCACCACTTTATTAACTGAGTAGACTAAACTAATTAGTGATAGATAAATTGAACTAGTTCATGGTTTGATTTCTGCATCATTTTCATCAAGATAAATCTGAAACCGCGCATACTATTCATTTAGGTTCTCCATCATTTCAATTAAAGTTCAATTCATTATCCCATTAGATTTCATGCATCATGCATTGCATTCATGCATATCTTAGTTTAGTTTCATCATGCATTTAAATAGTTAGCTTCAATTAAAATAAATTCTTCTTTTCTTTATTTTAATTTATCCCCCTTTGTTTTCTTATATTTTAATTTTAGCGAGATTAAATTATGCAAGCTAGGCTCAATATGTACCATTTCCTTGGATTTGATACCCAGGGTTTCCCTATACTTCATTAGGGGGATTTTGGTTTTGTTACTCTAATGCGACTGAAAAATATGTTAACAAAATGGTATTTTGTTGCATTTTAGTTCTCTTCTTTTTAAGATTCCCTTTTTAATAAAACTAATTTGTCAAGATACCCTCTTAATTGTGCTAAATTGAATCTGACCCCTTGATCTAACTTTTCTTTTATTGCATAGGTGCCCCTAGTCAATTCATTTGCTGATGGTCAAAATGCACATTTTATTAAAAGCAAATCAAGGGAGCCAACGCTGACCCAAGCCTGATGCACGAGAGAAAATCCTAACCGGAGAGAAGGGTTGACACGTGATCAAGCGAGAGGATGCGCGAATCTGATCTGATCTTCGAGAGAGAGAGAGACCGAGGCTGATTGTGATGGATGGAGATGATTCAAAGATCAAAATAGAGTGAGAGCATGACTGATTGGAGATGGACTAACGAGAGAGAATCCAAGCTGATCAAGGGCAACAAAGACGAGGATTTCAAGGGTGATTCTGGTTCAAGAAGAGGATCGGGTTAGGTTTTCAAGTTTTCTGATTTATTTCATGGGGGTTTATAAGGGATGAGTTCAGGTTTTTTTGTTGAGGGGCCCTGGTTGTAGGAGTAGAAACATGTCAAGAGGCTAGGATTTATGTTCATTGTTCTTGTGAGCGAGGGAGAAAGAGTGTATTGTAAGAGGGGTTCCTCCATTTTCTAATGAGCGCAAAGTAGCCTTTAGAAATTAGGTTTTCTCCTTAGCATGTGGGTAGCTCTACTTGGCCTTTCACGAGCACAAAGTGGCCGGAATTGTGCTAAGTGAGCCTCCTTCACTAATTCGATTTTAGAACTCTTCTTTTTCTCGTGTAACACTTCAGTTTGCAATGAATACTCTGATCTAATTCCATTCCAATTTCCATTTCTGAGATTTGTTTACTGATGTTTTGCTTGCATTTTTTTGTTTCTGCAGCCTTTAATTTCTGATGCTTTTTGTTTGGTTATTGTTCACTCGCATTTTATGTTTTCAGCATTTAAATTCTGTCTTGTTTTTAAAATTCCTTTATTGTTTTCAGTTTTCATTTAAGCTTTGTGTTCTCAATTCGGTGTAGTGACCACGGGTTCATTTTCTGCACAGTATAATGTTTTCAAGTGACCCTAAAGTGGGCACGCAATATCGAGATGTCTTTTGGAGTATAGATGGATTCTTGTTCATTCATTGCAATAACTCTCAATTTTATGTTTATTCTACAACTTTTAATTCTGTCCTGGCATATTTCTGTTTTGTGATTCTGCTCTGAATTTAAGTTTGCTGTCTTAGTGGTATTAGTTCCATGCATTTCCTAGTTTCGCAAGTTCTGGTAGTGGCTTAGTTATAGATCTTTATTTTCATGCATATTTATGTTTTGTGCATCTGCATTGTTCACCATTAGTTCATACCACGCTTGCATTGCTTGGATGGGAACCTATTGGATTGAGCTGCATTTGGGAACTAAAATTTGCCCACATAACTTGCCTTGCATCTTTTAGTTGTAAGAGATTGAGCATTCAGCATTATTGGTTGAAATTCACTATTGCACCTTGCTGTTAAACTAGATGGTGCCACAGTTTTAAAATTTATGCTGCCATTTGATTTGATGCTGTCATAGACCAGGATTCTTGTAACGTCCCATTTAATTATTAAGCAAAATTAAAAGAAACGTCACACAAAATAGTAATGTAGCGTAGTCCTGGGATCCTTAACACCACCCCTACAAACTGGGCACAACACGATGCCAACGGGAACCAGATAAAAGTCTAACAAAAGAGGGTAGAGTAGTAAAGCATAAAACAATACATGGGCCATAGCCCTAAAGAAACCATGAAGAAAATAAAATCCAGTCCAGATGGCTAAGCAGCGGAATCACCATTTCCTTGCTGACCACGAGAACCTTGCCCATCTGCTCCCATCAATCAAATTGATGATCATCGCAAGAAAGAAGAGCCACATACAAGATAACCATACAACAAACAGGGTAAGTTAGAGGCAACAACATTTTCATCATACAGTCGAATATATTTTCACCATTCAATACCCATACAACAACCAAGCATGTTATGACTTTCAATCAATACACTACGACTCATCGGGATACGTATAACCTGGTCGGATTCAACGAATGCTTGCACTTGTGGTGGATATCTCTGCTCACCCCCGAGCTGCTCACCCCCGAGCTATGTGTTACAAGTGTTACGATGGATCAATTTTTCCTCACCACAAGGTTAGCCCTTAATGAATTTTGGGCCTTCTGCTACTCTCACCACAGGAGTCAGTCCGCTCTAGGTGAGACTAACTCCTTAGAGTGTCAGGATGCAACCGTACCTTGAATCCTTACCTAGTCATACAGATGGGGCACCACCATGGACACCCACTAACATGGGTCATGGAATTACGTCCCGACCACTGAAGCGCGACCCTGAAAGTCTCACCTAGAGATCCCAAGGAATTATGCACTGACACAGACAAAACATGGTCACACAGTCAAATAGTATTCGTCATACAAGGATATATTCATTATGTCAACCTTTAAAATCAATACCTTTCATGTTTCCAATTCCAACTCATTCCAACTCATCATAACCCATCCATGCACATAGGATTCAACTCATCTCGTTATCATGCCTCTTTAATATTAATCACCTCATTTAGTTCACATGCCCAGTTCATACTAAACCCATCATCTACAATTCATGAATCATGCCAAGCATACATAATACTCCATTATATACATGTTTCTCATCATAACATTCATTCCCAAACCAATACCAATCATCCAAGAACAAACAAGCGTCCAAACAGCGCACTGCCTCGCCCAACCCCTCGCTCAGGCTGAAGGGTCTCGCTCAGGCGAGCCCCCCTTCGCCTAGGCGAGGGCTCGAAAAAGGGGCAGGAGCACACGCGGGATCTCGCTTAGGCGAGACCCCTCTCGCCTGGGCGAGGTACTCGCTCGCTCAAAAAGTCGAGTTGGTCGCCTGGGCGACCTTTCGCGCAAAAATGGTTCTAGGCGAGTCCCTGTTCATCTCGCCTAGGCGAGACTAGCTCGCTTGGGCGAGAATAACAGGTCTCGCCACTGTTCTCCTACAACAGTCATACCCACCAATCCAAAACAACATACCAAATGCATTTCAAGCACTTAGAACCTCAAATCAGTCAAAGACCCTCAGTACAATAGTAAAACAATAGTAAAAATGAAGTACACGAGTGGGTTCTAGCTTCCCTTACCTGGAAACAGGGTCAACAGAAGCCTTGACGGCACGATAACGAGTACTGCAGCTCTAGGAGTGAACTTAAGAGGTGGAGTAGGAACAGCTTGAGCGAACTTGAAACGGTGAGGAGGCAAACCCTAGCAGAAGTGCGGCTGCGGCTTTTAGGATCAGGAACAGTTTGTAAAATGAGGGAAATGTTAGGTTTAGGGCAGGCTTCGGGGCTTTACCTGTTGGGCCAACCCTTAGGCCCACTTATAAGGGCAGCCCCTTTACTTTAGGGCATAAAAGAAATAAAAGGGTTTTTAATGGGCCTTACAATTCTGCTGTGAACTCTGCACTGCATTCGCGTGTTTGTTCCAAGAGGCTGCCTATTACTTTAAATTACCACATTTACATTGCATCTAGAACCTGAATATGAGTTGATTGAGTTGCTATTGGAATCCTAAATTTATCATGCCACTCAGGTTTCACGTGAATTCTGCATTTGCTGCATCTGGTGTTAATAGGTTTCATAGCAGATTCAAGTCTGCATCTGAAGTGAATTTGATGAAGTATCCTGCTTTTATGACTTGAAACTCATTTCTGTCCAGAAATGCATGCACTCTACATTTGCATCATTTCTGCCTAAACAGGTTTTGCATAGTGTAGGCATCTCATTTCATGTTTTCACTGCACTGATTCACATCCAACACTATAGGTTTACATCATTCTGCATCCACATTTTGCTGTTGTGAAAGATGCATCTATATCGCTGATTGTTGCATAACCGCTGGAAATTGTCATGTTGGATAATGTGTTTTTTCATGCATATCCTTGCTTATTTCATTTGTATCCTGTTGGTACAGGTTTTGTGTAAGATTAGGTACTCATTTCCCGTGTGTATTGCATCAGGCCACATATCATACTACTCATCTAGGTTCACTTTCATTCGCTTTTAGATTCAATTCATCATCCCATTAGGATCCATGCATCATGCATCTTATGCATTGCATTCATTCATATCTTAATTTAATTTCATTATGCATTTAGATAGTTTAGTCTTAAGTGAATAAAATCTGATCTTCTTTCTAAATTTTTCTTTAATTTTTTTCCCTTTGTTTTCTTTTATTTTAAATTTTAGCAAGAGTTAATTATGCAAGCTAAACTTAACACACACTATTTCCTTGGATTTGATACTCAGGGTTTCCCTGTATTTCATTAGGGGATTTTGATTTTTTTTTTAACTGTAAAACCGCAAAATCCATTTTTTGTTGTTTATTCTCCTTTCCTAAGTTATCGAAATTCAGTTTGACTCAACCAATCTTCATTCTTTTCATATTTTTTTTTCCATTCTTAATGCAATACTTGACTTGAAACTTGACTTTTGTGACTTTTATTATTTATTATTCTTAACTTATTTATAAGGAGTCATGAAGTTTTAATTAATTTATTTTCACACTTCCATGAATTTAACTTAATTGTACTAATGCACTTCAAACTATCAAAAGAACATATTTGTTAGAGCCATCAAAGTGGGTTATAACCTGCAAGCCAAACCGGTCCACCACGGGTTCGAGCCTTGGGTTGAAAAAAAATCAAAATTTTTGGTACGGGTTAAAATTGGACCCGGCTTACTAAGAACCCAGCAAACCCGGGTTCAACCCGTGATGAGCCGGGTTGGCTCACCAACCCACCTGTAAATTCTAAATAATATTAAATTATATTATTGAAAACCTAAAACCCTAAACTAAATGCACTTCTCTCTAATTCTCACTGCCTGGTTCGAACAAACAGTCGCATTTGCTCCTCTCGTCATTGGCGGACCTACATTATGACATAGGGGGCCGTCCCCCCCCCCCCCCCCCCACCAATTTTTTTTTATACTTACATAATTTATTATTTATTTTTAAATATATTTTTTAAAAAAATAAATATTTTAATATATTTTATATTTTAAAAAATTATAAATTAATGCATAAGATATTTTTTTATTATCTACTTTTATTTTTCAATTTGACCTTTTGAATATTTTTAAATAAAATTAATTATTTTCTTAATATTTTTTTAAGTGATCACTTGTTTAATTTAACCATTTTTTTATTTAATTATTTTTTTAAACTTAATCAATATAAATGAAAATTAATTATAGTAAAATAAAAATTATTTATGTTTAGTTTTATAATAATAATAATAATTTTATTATTTTTTATTATCATAAAAAAATAAAATCAATATTTTTACTAGTTTATATAAAAGATTTGAGATTATTCTTTTGGTTTTTATTTCATTTCAAAAATATCAAGTTCATCTTCTAGCTTTTTTTAGTTTCAATTTGGTCCCAATTTTTTAAAAATAATGCAATTTGGTCTTATTTTTATTAAATTTCTTGAATTGGATCAAGATTTTTTCATCAAAATTGAAGTTATAAATAATGATGGTTTTCTTTGTTAATATGACTAACACAATCTAATTGTCAATTTTGATGAAAACTCCTTACTTTGCTTCAAAAAATTTAACGAAAATGATCAAATTGCATCAATTTTTAAAAATTCAGGACCAATTTGAGGTTAAAAAAACTAGAGGATCAATATGATATTTTTGGACGAAAAAATAAACCAAAAGAGTAATTCAACCAAAATTTTGGCATCCCCAAAATTTTGGCTCAAGATCCGCCACTGCCTCTTGTCTTCTTCACTACTGCTCCTAGGATCCATAGTTCGTTCGTCCTTCGATTGTGACCATGGTTAGTCACTTTTTCTTTTCGACAGGGTCCTTACCTGCTTCGCTGACTTCACTAATTCGACATTGTTGCTCCTCTGAGATTGCTTGTTCACATCCAGATTTGTTTCCATTACCGAGTATTTGTGAAGTGCTTATGCTCTATTCGACTCATTTTCTGTTTCATAGTTCTATCTATTTCACTTCATGTTTTCTTTTAATAATTGATAAATGGCTAGAATTGGGTAATAAAACCCATTAAAAATAAAGCCATTCAACATGCATGTTATAAAATGTTTTTTCTCATACATCTTACTCTATTAACCCTGCATAATAGATTGTAGAACGGGAATTTTACTTTGTGCAGTATATTTCTTGCTGTGTCTTTTCAGGAATAGAAAGAGTTATAAAAGATGAGGCTTATTCTTACATGGCTTGAATATAATTTTGCAGTTCTAATCTGATTGCTTTTTTTGGGTAATACCAAACTCGTGTGATGTGAATTTTGTTGTTTATTTGAAGCCATTAATTAAATAATTATATTTAGTATAGGAACTTAGTGATTGAGTTGAATGAAGATGACTAAAACATTGTTCATACTTAATTGGAACATCATATGGAAGATTTGTAGAATTTAAAACTTATTTCATTGTGAAATTATGCACACTGCATTCAATAATTAATGTTCTTCATCATGAATAACCCATAACTAAATTCGTTAGGCTTCTTTTGGAAAATGTCAGAATTGAAAGTGTGTATGCCAAATATCATCCATAGTGCATGTCAAGGTTAATAAAGCAAACTTGCCCCTAGATGTTATAGTTTAGATAACTAGAGAATAAAAATAGAAAAAAAGCGTAAGTGGTTAACTCCAAATGTTTAGCTTACGTATATGAAGAGGTAAGGCATAACAATTGGTTGCAATAGATAAAGTTAATACAAATGAGCCTAAGAAAAGAGGATAAATATCATAAACAATTTTAAATTCCATAATCTGGTTTATCATGATCTATATGAAAATTCTGTAATTGAATTCGTGAAGCTTCTTTTGGAAAATGGCAATCATGGATAACCTTTTGGTTCCTTTTTCATGGTTGAATTTCTAATTTTGTGTGTTTATAAATTAAGTTAGATTTAAAATTGTTTACTTAGACTTAGTATTTACTGCATAATGATATGAATCTCATTCAAATGCAACTGATTATTATGAATAATGATTCCAAGCATGTGCTACTACTTTTTTTATGGTATTGTTAATTCTATTTTGTGTGCATCGTCACCTGCTTGATTTTTCTCAATATGTGGTTATTTATTGAAATAGTTTATATTTGTAGGGATTACCGAACAAAATGAATTTTGAAACAGTAGATGATCAATGTATTAATGATAATTTGCATGACCTTTTGCCACCATCTGTAGAAGAGATTGAAAATGAAATGAGGGTAAGGATTTTGATAGAAAAAGTAAGAGACCTAGGAGAACTACTTTTAAGGTTTGAGATCACTTTACAAAAATTGGTGTAAAAGATGGTAAAGAAAGGGCTAAATGCAAGGCTTGTGGTGCAGAGTATGTTGTTGTTGGTACAAAAATAGGAACCTCAACAATGTTGTGTCATTTGTCAAAGTGTGTGGTCCTAAAGAAATTAAAAGACAATGATTTGGGAAAAATGATAATTTCATGCTGGGAAATTAAGGTCTAGGGAAATTGATCAAAAAATTGTAGATGACCTTATTTCAATGGCTATTATTCAACATGGTTTCCATATAATTTAATTGAATATAAATGGATTAAGGAATTACTTGTATATCTAAATCCAGAAGTAAGAGTTCCAAGTAAGAATATAGTTGTGTCTAATATTTCAAAGAAATTTCATGAACGTAAAGAGAGGGTGAAACTTGCAATGTGTAAATCTCATAGCCGAATTTGTTTGACATCTGATTGTTGGACTTCTATAAATCAAGAAGGGTTTATTTGCTTGATTGCTCATTTTGTTGATGCTAGTTGGAAGTTGAATAATAAGATTATTGTCTTTTGTAAAATGGAACCTCCACATATTGATCTGGTTTGACACAAAATTTTTTTACTTTGTTGCTTGATTGGGGAATAGATACACTACAAAAAAAATATTTTTTACTGACTATCACTTTTTAGCGGTTAAAGTAAGCCGCTAGAAATAATTCTACTTTGTGTTAATTTTCTTAACCGCTAGAAATGTTAAGTTTATTTTAAGATGACATTAACCCAAATTCAATTCTATTACGATGATGACGCTTCCCTTTTCTCAACGACAATGATGGCGCATCCCTTTTCTTAACAACAATGATGGCGCTTCCTCTCTTTTTTCTCAAGGACGACGATGGCACTTCCTTTTCTTCTCAAGGATGATGATGACGACTCCCCTGTTCTCCAGAATCATGCCTTGCGACTTCGTCGTCACGAGCTTCGTTGTCACTGATGCGCTTGAGCCCGACCAATCAATCTATCATTTACTTCAACGCCCTTTTTGAGATGTTTACCGGTTACCGGGCATAAAAACTGCTCAGTCACAACAGATTAGTACCTCTATCAAGATTTGTCATTAAGTTTAAGTTTAGGTTTTCGGTTCACAATTCTCTCTCCCTCGAAACCCTAGGAAACCACGGTAGAATTTTAATGGATGGTTGTTAATGTGATGCTCATGGTACTGAATGTTGCTGGTCGATCAAAATTGGAATTTTGTTGCTTGAGGTTTGTGTTAAATCTATTCATTAACTTGGTAAATTATGTGAATGTTGTTATCAATGGTTGTAATGCTTTACATTGAGTGGTAGAGAAGTTAGATATCTGAATTGTGTGTTTTTATAAGTATATGGCTAACTTCTAGAGCTTTAATTTAATGTGTTGGAACGCTATGCCAAAGATGCCGATTGAAACTCTTAGTTGGTGTATTTTGAATTGAATAGTAGTTGTACATGCATTGCTTGTGTCCCTGGAGGTGATGGTGATGTCGTTGTTTCTCATTCTGGTGGTAATTTGTAGTGTGTATGAGAAGGTAAGTATCAATTATCAGTAGAGAATCTTGTTCCATGGTTCACTTAGAATGTGATATTTCTTATAGTAAGTTAATAAGATATGTAGCTTTTCTTTCCCATTTTAGAACAAAGATGGTGCTGGTGATTCTTCTTTTCCAGTTGTAAAAGATTAAACTCAATTTTCCGTTGCCATGCACGTTACAGTGAGGTATTGAGTTTAATGACTTTTTGATTTCTAAATAATTTACTAATATAAATATTTTTTACCCTTTTCATCTAACTATCTATATTTTAATTTTTCTGTAGTAAATTCAGCCTGTATCACTTGTTAGTATAATGATTGCTTAGTTCTTGTGGAACTTCGCGGCTTTCTCACTAAATACTTTATTGGCAATACTACTAATACATCCAAGGCATAATTAGTTTTTGGTTTATATGAACTCTATAGGTTGTAGTTATGGAGAATATGTTGATTTTTGCAGAGTAATCTGATAGCCAAATGAAATATATGCTAGGGTTCAATTACCAATATGGGAGGTAGGATATGGAGAGGAAGGAATAGAGATTCCCTGGTAATCTTTTTTTCTCTGCAAGTGCAAATTAACAAGTGATTTTTACAGAAGCATGGTTCTTAAATTCTGAAGGGAAATGTGACAATTGTTCTCATCTTGGCACATCTGGTTCATTTACTTACTGTTCTTAAGTCAAAGGTGGTGCCTGGGCATTGTAATTGTATGCCTCATTTGTCAAGATTAAAACATGGTGTGGCAAATGATGCATATTATGAGTCATATGTTGACCAAATTCCTTATTGTAATGATGCTTTTTTATGCTCTTTCTATGCTTTTCTATACAGTGAACACAATAACTAAGTTTTGTAGTTTTTCTAGTAATTATATATATATATATATATATATATATATATATATATATATATATATATATATATATATTTCTATCCTATAACCCATGGCATTTTAGTGATGTTGTAGTGGTTGTGTTGCAGGATATATTTAGATTCCACCATGCTCTGAACCAAATTACCTGATACTTGTGAATAGGATTGCCAACAAGTCATTCATTCTCATCATTTTAGATTTGTTCCAATTATACACATTCTGCACATTCATTTCATTGAAACATTTTCACAAACAATTTGGTAAAAAAATGTCTTTTATTCATGCATTTCATCAAACAAATTTGGAATTCATTCATATGCATTGTTTTTCTTGATTTCATATAGCTAGGTACATCATTCTAATAGTTTTAAGTGATCATTTTCATTTTTCTTAACAGTCCAATCTCATTCCACCATGCATTAGCCATCTACATAATGTATATGCACATTATTGTCATACTTCTGTTAGCTTTTTGGGTTGGATTTGATATTTGTTCTTGACAGTCTAACCTCATTCCATGCATGCATTAGCTTTTTGGAATTCATTTTCACCTTGGAAAATATCTATTTAACTAAGTTAATACTTGGCTTAGTCTAGCAGTAAGTACCTCTACTGTCTAGTTTGGAAATGTATCCTACTTTTTGGAACCACTCAATTTTCATAACTCTCTCCATAAAGACTCACAAATGATGCATCCCACAACATTCAATTGTAGGTGATGTGAAGGGTATTCTCATCGTCATCGTAATATACATACATGCACACTCCACATCAACTTAGTTTCTTATCTCATATATTTATGCCGCTGACCTTTCTTCTTTCTTCATTATCTCTATTACAACTTCAATTCCAATTCCTTCTCTCTCTCTCTCTCTCTCTCTCTCTTTCACTCTTTTTCCACTATTTCTTCTGTATAAACCACTGTTCTCACTTCTTCCAAAAATGGGACGATCACCATGTTGTGACAAGGTGGGGCTAAAGAAAGGGCCACGGACACCGAAGGAATATCAGAAGCTCTTGGCATATATTGAAGAACACGGCCATTGAAGCTGGCGTGCTTTGCCAGCAAAAGCTGGTAATCTTGTGTATATGTTGATGTGTGTCTGTATGACTTAAAAATTACAATAAAGTTTGTGGTTCACTGTACTGGAATGATGATACTGTGTTCAGGACTTGAGAGGTGTGGCAAGAGCTGTAGATTGAGATGGACTAATTATCTAAGGCCTGATATTAAGAGGGGAAAGTTCAGTATGCAAGAAGAACAAACCATCATTCAACTCCATGCACTTAGGGAACAGGTTTTGTTTTCTATCTCTATCAAACTTATTTAAATTTCTCTCTCAAGAGTTCCTAAAACACTTAAATGGTGTAGTTCTTTTCTGAGTCAATGAGTTTTCAAGCAAGAGATTCTTAATACCAGTATCTCATAACCCCTAAATTTGCTTTCTCTGTCTTCAACATGTGACGAGTTTCAGGTGTTTGTGCTGGGGTTTTTATTGATTATTTTCACTATTTTAGTCGTATGATTCTTCTATGAGTACTGGATTTATGAAAACCCAAGAGGATTTTTTTTTTGCGAGAAAAAACAGTGATGTGTGTGCCCACACCATACAATATTTTAATTTTTTAGTGAGAATTCTTATATCCTCCATATAAGTTATTAGATAATAACTTGGTAGGAGCTATAATTTCCATTTTCTAATTATAGTGTTTGAGGAACACACCAACTTAATTAAGGTAGGCTTCATGGTCCATAAATTGTTTATCTCTAACTATAGTAAATGTGCTATTGGAGATTTTATATCAATGCAATATAGGATTTGAATTCTGATACTATTGGTGCAGGTGCATATGAATGTTGTGTAGTGATTAAATCAAATGATGTGGCTATTGCAATAGTAGAGAAAGTGGCTAAGGGTGCTATCACCAAACTTCTTGTTGGAGCTTTATCATGTAGCATATTTGAAAGGTATTTATTGATTTGTTGATATATAGTTCAATAAACAAGTTCTGCTAGTTAATATGTGGCACAACTGTAAAAACTCTTGCTTACTAGAGACATTAATATGAAACTAGTTAATGCAACATCTGCTATGTGGGATATGGCATATGAATAAAACAAGAATATTAAAATTGGAGAAATATGAATGGTGCATGAGTACGTTAGAAAAGAGATAAATAAAGTTAAAACATCAATGAGCAAATTCAACATACCCAGTGAACACCTTTATCCTAAGCCTGTCTACAATGTAATGAAAAAAAAAATAACAAAGCCAGTAAATTGAAAACCTTTTCCACTAAAATTATGTGCACAAGTGCCTTACTATCATTTATGTTATATGAGCACTTCTAGTTTTGTGATCTACCATCTTAATTGAATGAATGTCTGGTTAAAAAGGGTTTGTAAAATAATGGAGCACGTAAGAGGTGGAAACAAATGTCTGTGGTATAGGTTGAATATTTTAAATTCCCAAAGTGGCTTTGTGATTTACATTTCAAATTTTCAACATGCATAACAAGGAATAAAAGAGTCATCCAACAATTTTTAATGAATACACTACTATTGTCTGTACATAGATTTTGGGAAGGATTGTATTCTTGTGTAGTGATACGCCTACTTTTACTGAAAAATAAAAAAAAGGGAGAGTAAGTGGCTCAACCTTCGTCACACAATTTATTTCCCTGTTAAAAAACTTCCAATTTACTATCAAAATTCTGATTCTTACTCTACTATCCTCCAATGGTTCTTCCCATTTAAGAAAACCTAAGCCTTAATAGCATATGCTACTGAGAGATAAGAGAAATTCAATCAATAATAGGAATTTGAATACTAACTTCACTTGAATTTGACTTGTCAAGTCATAATAGCTAATGCATTATTTTTTTTATGCTTTTGAATGAAACATAATACACTTTAATCTTTTATGTACTTTTCTCTGTATGCTAGAGATGATGGAAGTGTTTCTGATAAATATATGTTATGTAGACCATAGAATAGTGTTTATGTATGAATGGTTGGATTACATACCTTTGATTCACTATTTTAATGGTTTGCAACCATAGGTGGTTAAATTATGAAGATCCTTTGGTAAACCAAGGTGCATAAGGTGCATGGACTAAGGAAGAGGACAAGTCCCTTTTACTTATTGTCCAAGATATGTGATAAGGAACTGGTTCAATATTGCTTCATCTTTAAGCACATATCAAGCAGGACTTCATTTCAATGATTGTCACGATTCCGAAAGGGCTTCAATCATTCCATGCTAAATAGTGAATGGAATGAGGAAGAAGATGTTCAACTATGTTCTGCGGTGACATATTTTGGTGATAACAATTGGCAGTGTGTGGCTTTTGTTTTAGAACGACAGAAGGGAACCTAGTGCTCAAATAGGTTGGTTAACTATTTAAATTGTGTTTGTAGTTGGAGTTTGAATAAGGGAGTTAATTATGTTGATTATATACATTTATACAGTGTACTCATGTATAAATTTGTGTCACAAACAAATTCTTACTGATTTAGTTTTTTTTTGAATCACAAGGTGAAATGTTAGAGCCATGTTAAATTTGTCACTATCATAATTGGATTATTTATGCTTTATTTATATAATCCTAAAATTATGATATATTATTAGGGGTACAAATCTTTGAGATAATTAATTAAAGCTTTCATTTTGTCTAATAATGCAATAGAAAAAAAAAGTGAATTATGAAGTTAGTCTAATAATTAATAAATATTTTTTGAAATTTTAAATTTTTTTAAAAATATTCAAATAATTTTTACAATTTCTAATCGTAAAAAATGATGTATTTTGACGGTTTTTAATCGTCAAAAGTCAAAAAATGATATATTTTGTGCCGATTTTTAACCGACAAAATATGATGAAATATTATAAAATAAAAGTAAATTTTGTAGCAGTTTTTAATCGTTATTTTTTTTGACAACAATACCAGTGGTTAAAATTTTCTTGTCACAAACTGTTTTTGACATGCATAATTTTGACAGTTTTTTAAACCGTCAAAAATTTCATTTGTGGTGGTTTTTAACCGCTAAACCTTATAATTTTAACCGTCACAAATGTCTACTTTTTTTGTAGTGATAGGAAGGTTTTTTCTATCACATTAGATAATACTAGTGCCAATGAGGTGTTGCAAAAAATTTTGTGTGAGCAATTGAAATTGCAAAATAGTTTAATATGTAATGGTGATTACTTTTATGTAAGGTGTAATGCACACGTCTTGAATATTATTGTGCAAGAGAGATTAAGGGTGACTTCTGATGCTTTGCGTAAGATTAGAGAGAGTATAAAGTATGTGAGAGGATCAGAGGCAAGAAAAAATGCATTTAAAGAATGTGTTATTCAAGTGAGGGGTATTACACCAAAGTAGGATTGATAATGGATGTTGCTATTAGATGGAATTCTATGTATCTTATGCTTGAAAGTGCAATTAGATATCGACGTGCCTTTGGATGCTTGGCTATCCGTGATAGAAATTATGTTCATTGTCCATCAAGTGATGAGTGGAAAAGGGCTGAAAAAATGTGAGTTTGTGAAGCCATTTTATATAATGACTAATTTGATTTCAGGTTCTTCTTATCCAACTTCAAATTGTTACTTCATGCAAGTTTGGAAAATTGAATGTTTGTTGCGGGAAAATGCAAATAGTGATGATCCAACGATTAAAGATATGTCATTGACTATGATGAACAAGTTTAATAAGTATTGGGATCACTATTATGATATTCTTACTATTGGGGCTATTCTTGATCCACGGATGAAGTTTGAAGCAATCTAAATTTGTTATTCAAAGATTAATCCTTCTACTTGTGAAGACAAGATTAAAGTATTAAAGGATAACATGTATAAGTTGTTTGAAGAATATGTCAAATTAAATCCAAATGAATCAAATAGTTCAAGTTCTCAAGTTTCCCCTCCAACACAACTTGCTTCTTTTACGAATGATGAGCTAGTGATGGATGCATTTGATGTATGCTTTTTATTCTAAGAAATTTTCCTTTAACACAATTTTCTTTATTTTATTTCTTACTTACGAATGACATTAATTTTTTCTCATATTGTCTTAGGAATATGTTGATTATTTGAGTCAACATGTAAATGACACTGGAAGGTTTGAATTGGATCTTCATTTAGATGAAGGCAATCTTGATCCAAAATTTTTTGATAAGTTAGATGTATTGAGCTATTGGAGGGATCGTCGAGATCGTTATCCAAACTTATCTAAGTGGCTTGTGATGTGCTTAACATTCCAATCATTATCGTTGCTAGTGTGTCTGTCTTTAGTCTTGGTTCTTGTGTGCTAACCAAATATCGTTCTTCCATTCTTCCAAAAAATGTTGAGGCACTCATTTTAACTCAAAATTAATTGCATGGTTTTGAACTAACAACAAGTAACATTATTGTCAGTGAGTGTGAGGCACAAATGGGCACTGAGGCACAATTCGAGGTTGAGGCAGAAGTAGGAGTTCAGGGTGATGTGGTTGGTGAGGCAGAACTGTGGGGTGAGGCAAAACTGGGGAGTGAGGCACAATTGGGGGGTGATGATGGGGCTGGACAACCAAATGTGGTAGTTGAGGATGTGTTTGATAAGGATGAAGGTTCTTCTGTAGATAAACTTGATGACAGTGAAGAAGAAAGGGTGGCAGATGATGAGGATGTATTTAGGATGGACTTGAGCCACCTATTAGAAAAATTAGGTCTGTTTTGGATAAGTGGAAAGCAATGAAACGAAATTCAAGCAGTGTGAGGAGTAAAAAAGATGTTGGAGCTGGTTTATTTGTGACTAATGCTGAAGTTAGACAACATGACATAAGTGATGAATATGATACTGACGAGTTGGATTCAGATGTTGATAGTGAGGAGGGTATTGGTCGTGATGGGCCCAAATTTTCCAGATATAAAGCTGAAGATATGACAAAGGACTTCAAGTTCAAATTAAGAATGGAATTTTCTTCTTTGCAGGAATTTAAGAAGGCATTAATGGGGCATAATTTTTTAAATGGTAAAGAAGTTCAGTTTGTTAAAAATGATCAGAAGAGAGTTAGGGTTGTTTGTAAAAAAAAATGTGGTTTCTTAATGATGGCGAGCAAGGTTGGTGGTAGGGAAACCTTTTAGATTAAGACATTGGTTAGGTGTCAGAGGTGTGACAGGGTTTTTGGGAATAAAAATGAAAATAAGGACTGGATAGCACAAGTGTTAGTAGATAGATTATGAATGTGGGTGTAATGACAGTGAGTCAAATTATTGACGAGATCAAGAAGACATACAATTTTGGCATAACCCCTTGGAGGGCTGGGAAAGCAAAGCAAATAGCAATGGACTGTTTGGTAGGGGATGGACAAAGGAAATACAGTCGCTTACATGATTACGTAGCTGAATTGGTGAGAGTAAAGGCTGGAACATTCAAAATTATGATAAATCAGCCTCAAGCAAGTCTGCCACCAAGGTTTGGTTGTTTCTACATGTGCTTAGAAGGTTGTAAGGCTGGTTTTTTGGCTGGGTGTAGGCCCTTTATAGGGGTTGATGGATGCCACTTGAAAAAACTTATGGTGGTCAACTTTTGGTTGCAGTGGGCAGGACCCTAATGACCAATACTATCCACTGGCATTTACTGCTGTAGAGACTGAATGTAAGGATACGTGGAGGTGGTTTCTTTCACTATTGCTAGAAGATATTGAGGACATTGGAAATCATCGTTGGGTTTTCATCTCAGATCAACAAAAGGTGAACTACTTACATGCACTGAAATTTTAGAGTATGATAATTAATTGATATTATATTCTTATATAGAACTATTCATTTTTGCAAGGACTTATGACAGTATTTGATGAAATCTTGAATGGGGTGGAGCATCGTTTCTGTTTGAGGCATCTCTATAGCAATTTCAAGAAGAAATTTAGTGGTGGGGTAGTTATCAGAGACCTTATGATGGGGGCAGCAAAGGAAACTTTCTACGCAGGTTGGGAATAAAAGATGGGTGAGTTTAGAAACATTAACCCTGAAGCGTATAATTGGTTAATTGGCATTTCTAGAAGTTCATGGTGTAAGCATGCATTCAGCATTTATCCTAGATGTGATGTTTTAATGAATAACCTGTATGAGTCATTCAATAGTACTATCTTATTGGCTAGGGATAAACCAATCATTAGTATGATGGAATGGATTAGGTCATACACAATGAGTAGATTTGCAACACTTAGAAAAAAATTAAATGCATATCCTGGAATTGTTATGCCTAAGCCACAGAAAAGGCTTGATATGGAAATGGAAAAAAGTGGGAATTGGCTTCCAGTGTGGGCAGGGGGTGCTAAGTTTGAAGTAACACAAGGATTCACCATGGAGAAGTTTGTGGTAGATCTCAGTAAGCATAGTTGCACGTGTTATTTTTTGGATCTGGTAGGCATGTTGTGGCAGCAATTAATTATAAGGTAGAAAACCTTGAAGCTTATGTGCATGCATATTACAAAAGAGCTGCTTATGAGGCATGCTATAGCCCATAAATAACCCCAATCAATGGACAATACTCTGGCCTAAAAGCAATCAACCTAAACTACTCCCACCAATTTATGAAACACCACCTAGGAGACCCAAAAAGCTAAGAAGAAGGGAAGTTGATGAACATATCAGTCCTTCCAAGCTGTCAAAGAAAAATCTCATCATGAAGTGCAACATGTGTAAGTAATTGGGACATAATATAAGGAGCTGTAGAAAGGGAATCAAAAATAGAAAGGTAAATCTGAATCTGTTTGTTCAATTTTTTGTTTGTTCAAAGCATACAAATCTGAATCTGTTATACATACCCAATTGACAGGGACAAACACATAGAACTCCAACTGTGAGTGGAGCTACCAGCGCTGTAGGACCATCCAACCAGAGCTCCACTAGTAGAAGAAGATCTGCACCCATGGTTGTTGCAAACATGAACCAAGGAGAAAGACCATCAACAACACAAACCAAAAGCATGGCGACACAAGTCTTAGGGTCTCAAGCAAGTAGTGGAACTTCTGCCCAGCCTATGTGAAATTGATGGAGGAAACAAAGTTGTTTTGTTGCTTTTAATGGTGGACCACCTTTTTGTTGCAATGGCCATAGTGACAGTGGACAACTTTTTTGATTAAAGCAATATGAAGCTTATTGTATTCAGATTTATGGACCACTTGCCTGGCCTGGAATATTTTATTGAGTTCAATGCTAGGGACCACTTTGACGTTGCATTACAGTTGGACTACTTGTTGTTGTCATAATTGAGTTCAATACTATTTTTATTCCATTCCAGTAATACTATTGTTTCATTCCAGTAATACTAAAGATTCCAGTATGATGTGTAATCAATTTATACCAAAGATTCATTCCAGTATTAGAATCAATTTATATGAACTACTTTTATATCCAATGATACATTGCTGAAAAAAAAGGCCAATAATGATACAAACAAGAATAACACCAGTAACACCACGCAATTAACAAAAGTTTTGATTTCATTCATTCAAACATCTTAGGAGCACAGAACACTTGCCCATCAAAACTTAGCTAAAACATAACGAGAACACTCAACACTTAATTAACCCTTCAAGTTTCACACATAAGTAATACCTAAGTCCTAAATAGTATTGAGTACATGACTAATTACAGTTCAACTTGAACAACAACATAAACACCAATACAACTGTTATCGCCCACGACAAAACAAATAAACATTGCAAGCATGTCCCAAACTTTTTCTCTTCTTGCAATTTCCTCTTCAACTTCTCACTTTTCTTTATCAACTCTAATATAACTTTCTCCTTTTCCAGCCACGCTTCATCTTGTTCAACTCCTTTTCCATCGCTATCTTGAAATTTAGATTCATTGCATTTGAATTTGGATTCATCTTCATTAACTCATTCAAAGAAATTACATTGAGAATTCGACTACAAAAATTACGAAACCATTATCAGATGAAACGAAATCAAGCTCGACCAATCAATATTAAATTTTAATTTGTTACTTACAGCCCAATTTCTACATCTCCAAAATAATCTCGCTTTGTTCTTTACAGTCGTTGCCTTTAGGAGCAACAATCTTTCCCCACACCCACACACTTTCGAGGATATATTTGAGGACGACGCACAACTTTGCGACATTCTCGAACCATTATTCCTTTGCGAACAGTGAAATCCTTTGCTCCCACTCTTCATCACTCTACAACGGTCTTCAAACGTGAATGTTATTGACAACGTCTCTGTCGCACCATTACGCTCTGCCAAAGATCCTTACCAACGTCTTCGTCTCACCACTCCAATTTAGGGTTTCACAAATTACCCCAATCCCTCTTTATTGTAAACATTTGCCTATTTTAAAACGTTACCCAATAAAATCACCACGTGCAAAATTTAAACTAATGAAAACGAGATCCTAATGTTGCCTTCTGTTTGACAGGTGTCAATTACAACTAATGAAGTTTAAAATTGAGGACTAATTCCATCCAATTCAAAACGTGGGGGACTAAAATAGTGCAAACGTTAGGTGGAGGACTAAAACCAAAAATTACCAATAGTTGAGGGACGAAAAACATAATTAACCCTTAATTTCTTTTTATAATGTTTTTTATAATTTTTAAAATTTTTAAAAATTTTTTAATTTTTTTTAAATGTCCATGTGTACACCCAGCAATGTGTCACATGTCAAAGTTAATGTTCTATATTCAATTTGGTCCCTATATTTATTATTTTTGTTCAATTTAGTCTTAATTTTTGTTAACATGAACCAATTTGGTCCCTCTCTGAATTGAAACTAAATTTAATTTTTATATTAAAATTCACATTTTTTATTAAATATTTTTATATAATATATTAAAATTCACATCATTATAACTCTGATATAAAAATTAAATTTAGTCATATCTTTGATAAGGAGAAAGTTGGTCAATTTTAAACAAAAGTGAGACTAAATTGAACAAAAATAACAAATATAGGGACCAAATTGAATATAGAACATTGACTTTGACATGTGGCATGCTACTGGATTGACACGTGGAAATTTAAAAAATTAAAAAAAATATAAAAATATAAAAAAATATAACACAAAGTGACACGTTACAATCATTGTTCATGACCGTTAATGATTAAAACGGTGTTAGCAAGAAAAGACCCAATTGAACAAAATTGATGAAAATTAGGACCTATTTAAACACAAACAAATTTAGGACTTATTTGACAAAACTTGACAAAAATGGGGACAAAAAGATATTTTAACCTAAGAAAATCTATACTAATTGACATCATCTAAAATTACACTAATAATATTAGTAAAAAAACTTATTTATGTTTTTGATAAACATTATAGAATTAGACAACTTCATAATGTCAATTGAATAGTTAATTGACAAATTACTTTAACGATATTATTGGCTTACATTGTTTTTCATGTAAATGCCATCCCAACTAAAACAATGTTCAAATCAAGGCATACAAAGGAAAAATCTACAAAATAAATATAAATTTGAGAAAGAAAAAGTACGAAAAAAATTTAATTTTTCATTTAGTTTTAAAATGATTTAATTTTAAATAATAAAACTAACCTCATAAAATATCGTAATTTCAATTGCCTTTAAAACTTCCTTTCTAATCAACATTTTTTTTTCATAAAACGTTTCGAATCCTTTATGAAAAATGGATTATTCATATACAACTTCTATCCAAACATAATGTGAAGATGAGAAAAAAAATGAGATCCTCTCATTTTCTTCATCTAACGCGTTTTAAGAAAACAATGAAGTCAAATTATTCCGCATAACAGAGCATTTTCTTGTTTTCCTCAAAAGCAATTAAAATATGTACGAAATGAAAAGAAAATTTCCCAAATTGCACATATAACAACCTCATTTAAAAGCAGCCATTTACACATTTTTTCTCAGTCAAAGCATTAATGACGTGATTAGGTTTATAAAATTTTAAAATGAACAGCTAAAAATCTACACAATAGAAACACACAGACATTTGATAAGAAAGTAAATCAAATGCATGAAATATAACTTCCAATTTGCCAAAACACCACCAATTTAAAATTTGAACCTGGTTTGTGTCTCCAGGCATGAACACAAATGAGGATAAGTACCAAAGAAAATTAAAAGACATACTGAATATGTAGTAAAATGTCTGAGCACTCTATTTTGTCTACTGGTTAGGCTGTGTTTATATGTTTGTATGAGTCAAAGCAAAGACCCCAACATTAGGTACCATTGGACTTAGTCTAGGAAGGGGAGTACTTTTCCATGAGCTTGGAAAGTTCCTCATCAAACTTCTGCTCATGCTGCACCTCTTCCTCCCAATGCCTCCTCTTCATAGCAGCATAACCCACTTGATGGGCATGCAACAGTTTCTCCTTTTCGGCAACAAAGTTCTCCATTTCTTTATCTTGAACCTCAACAAATTTCAGATACTCTTCAACCCTACATCAAATTCACCAAAATCCATTGTAAGTTTTTAACCCACTAGGGACAGCAGGGAACTTGAGTAGTGATTATGTGAAATTAATTTTTCTACAAAAACACTTTCACATAATTTATAGATGTGAATATATCATTAGTCCAATGGAAGGAGCAAAAGTTACTTACTTGAGTCTATATTCCTCAGTATTTGCATGACCAGTAGTGCTTGACTGCTTCACCTTCTCACGTTCCTCCTGTTGCATCCTCTCAAAATCTTCTTCCTTTTCATCCCTTGAATCATGAATGATTTTGATCTGGTCCTTGAAGAATTGTTCTTGCATATACATCTTTCATGTTGACATAATACAATAGTGAGAAACGTTACCATAAAACCAAAAATATGATGACCTAGAGATCATTCAAGACAATTAACAAATAACATTTTTGTTTCTTGAAGAAAAAGCATGTTAAGCCCAGGTTATAGGAAAAGGTAAACCAAGAAGGCAAGAACATGGATGGAATCATTCAATCAATTTGTTCGGGAAAACTGGATTAACGGTGTGCTCTAGACCTTCACAACAAGATAAAAGTAATAAACCTAGGTCCAAATATTTACAAGATTTTGTGATTCTCTTTCAAGGCATCATTTTATAACAAGCATTTCTATAGATAATATAATGAAAATCCAGGCCAGTGCAACCATATCATTGCTCATTAATTTTTTTTTTTTTACTTTAATGAAAGGAGGACAATATAGTAGTAACAACGTGACATTTAGGTGGGAAATAAATGCAGATATGCAACTCTATCTCTTATTCAGTGATGGTCTGATTTGACACATCAAACAGAAGTTCAATGGGTACATGAAGCACATTTTCATATGCAAAACATCTCACAAAGGAAGATAAAAAATGTGACCGTAACCATAGCTTATCCACTATTGTACTAACACACAAATTACAGCTCAAACTTTTCATCAAAACGATCAAGCAGAAGCACATCTTACTTGACCACAACTCGGTGACAGCAGAAATGATATATTACAAGTACATTTGACTAGCAAATATGCACAAAGTAACCACTTTACAACAAAATTAATAACAATAAATTCTGTCTGATGTTAGTATTACCTCTTCTTTGGTCTCTTCATGTTGCATTTTAGTTCTCCTCCTCACTATGCGGTTCTCCTCCATTGTCTTGCGCAGCTTCTCAGACATTTTACCAATGGATTCTTCAAGAGCTTTCGTGTGTTTAGTTTTTTTCACAACCTTGTTCTTAAAATATAGAAGTTGTTGGTTGTCTTCATTCATTTGGCGAATTTGGTGTACAACCATCTCCTGATATGATCTCATGTCAAATTTGAGTCTTGTTTTACCTACATAATTTCAGATGAGAAGAGATACAAAAGTCAGCTTATTCTTTGTCACCATAAAATAACCTGCATGTAGTACACATAAAACAACCTGCGCAGTGCAAATAAGAAAAGTAAAGAGGAAAGAGGAAATGAAACCTTGGCTATGCCTATTGAAAAATTCAAGATCTTCTTTTGTAGCCATGTAACCATAGAGCTGGCGCTTCCCCCCAGGGAGATATAAATTGGGGCGGTTGAACCAAGAATCTTTATCAGTTCCTTGGTCTGTAAAATGCTTGTCCAGACGCTCTGCCTCTAGATAGCCACTGGCTGAGGCTTCAAATATCAAAACACTCATCCCACGATGACCTTGTGGGCCATAGGAGTGGCGAGCTTTAACAGCAGCATATGTGCTAAAATAATCAAGAAGTTCTTGGTTACCCATACCTATCCACTGAATACAAAGAACAAATCCAGAGTTAACATAAAACCAGTAATGTGTGAAATTTGTGAAAGTTATGGTCCATAAATACAATCCAGTAAAATATTAAACATGACACTAGTAGTTATTCATCATTTGACACCAATAAAAATATACACCTTATCATTTTCGTCCTGTTCAAGCTTCGTATTTTGAATGATAACCATTGGAGGCCAAACTATTTCGTGATCTTTTTCTTCTTGTTTCAAACCTTTCCATTTTCCAAATGCCTCCCCAGCTGGAATTACTGAAGTACCCCTCCTGCGTAATTCCTCATCCAAAAGTATAGCAAGTTCTCTGTGAATCTTCACCCTTTTTGATCCCTTTGTTTTGGCATGAGTCACCAAGGGCTGCAGTCCTCTGTACCAATCAATAGCTCCAGGACCACCTTGACAAGCTGGACAATGCCACTGTCTTTCTGGTTCATTTATCTGTTCAACAGTCAAGCCATCCAAATTCTCAAAGAACTTCCTAAACCATCTGTTCTTTTTACGTGTCTCATGGCTCTTTTGACTAACATCAGAATCATAGTCATCACTCATTAGATCATCATCCGTATCTTCCAAAGCATCTGAGTCCTCCTCTTCATCATCATCATCATCAACATCATTATTCTGTTCAAGGTCTTCAGGTGCAATTTCATCCCTTACATTTGGCCGTATTGCACCAGGTCTAGATTGCCAATTCCAGCCATGCTCAAGTGGAGGCCGAATTAAGGGATTTGGAGGCACATAGTTGCCTTCATATCCACTTGTTGCTGACTGAGGCCTACCATTTCCTCTGCCAGCTGGTCTCCTAAAGTTGGCATTTTGTGTCTGCCAGGAATTTCCAGAAGATCTTCCAACTCCACCATGATTCCAGATGCCTGGCTTTTGAGCCATTTCTGCATTCACCCAAGCCTTGGGATTAGAATTATGGGCTGGCGCCCCCCATGGCTTTGCAGCGCTGCTTCCACCTCTGTTCTTGGATTTCTTTGCATATACCTCCCATTCACCATCATCTTGTCCTGAGTTTAGCATGGTGTCAGCAACACTCTGAGTCAACTGATCAATACTAGGCTGAGATTCGGATATGCTCTTCCCTTTGGACATATCATTGTTAGCCATGGTTTTGGGTCTCGCACTCCCTCTTTTCGAACTCATTTGTATATGCTCTGTACTGTATCATTATTTTTGTGTGTTCAGTATAACAGATGGAAAAGATAATGTGCACACAGAATCATAAAACTGAAGGAGCTTGAAAAGAAAAAAATCAGATAATCCATCAGCTACAATAAAAAAGGAAAAACCTACTTTAATTTTACTAGGCAAAGAGAAGTCTTAATCTACCAAAAGCTGTTGTAACAAGTAAATCAAAACAGTGTAGAAATTCATTCAATAAAATATACATTCTAAAACAAGGAAAATAATCAACACCTCATATTATGAACTCAAAGTAGTCAAAATCGCGATCCAGAACGTAAGATCGAATGAGTCTACTATCTTTCTACTCGCTCTCCGATCTCGCTTCACTTAAAACTCAACTTAAGTGAATAGAGCAATAAATCTTCGTGAGGGGTGGGGGGAAACAGCTCTAGGGTTTTTCTTAATGGGTTGAAATTGTTTTCTAACCTAAAAAGTTTAGCCCATTTAAGCCCAATTACTTAAGACTGTTACTGCACCCAAAGTCTTTGCGTGGTGGTCGGAAATCACAAAATCAGAAATTTAGGGTTACGAAAATCAGGAATTTAGGTTCCAAATCGGGAGAAAGGGAACCAGAACGCAAATTACGAACAAACCAGTCTTCGCAGTGGTCGTGGCGGTCGGAATCATCCGCCAATCGCAGTCCGATGGTGGCTCTGCATTCTCCGTGCACTGCGCTGTTTTCTCGCTGCTGCCGGTGGAGGAGAAGCAGGTATGGCCAGCGGCGACGTGGGTGGAGGAGAAGCAAGTATGTGTATGGCGCAGAGAAGAGAGTCGAGAAGAAGAGTCGAAGTCTCAGTCGCAGAGTGTGTGAGGTGTCTCGCGCAGAGTGTGAGGGAGGGATATTAAAAAAATGGATAATGATATTTTAACCCATTTTTTTGACTCACTTTTAACTCATTACTTTCATCACCCTTAGATCATCACATCACATTACTACAAAAAGTTAAAATAGATAATCTAAAGGTGATAAGAGTAGTGGGTTAAAAGTAGGTCAAAAAAAGTGGGTTAAAATATCATTATTCTAAAAAAATTGTGCACGTGCTATTTGTTTTAGTAAGTGATACGGGCCGCGTTTTGGCCCGCGGGTTGGCCTGACGGGCCAGCGGGCTTGACGGGCCAGGCTGTCTCGGGTTGGCGGGCTGAATTTCTTGTCCCGACCCATGCTTTTTCTACCGGGCTGGTGGGCTGGCCCATCGAGCCCGGCCTATTTTCCCATCCCTACCCAAAGAGTAACAAAGAAAAGATGCCTCTTTAGAAACAGTCCTTGTTGCACCAAAAAAAGAAAAGTGACTGTTAAAACTGCCACGCAATAAAATAAAAGACTGACCCTCCCTTCTATAACTGAGAAAAACTGCCACAACCTCTCTTCCCATGAGTGAAACCCCTGTTCTCCCTTCATTAAAATGGGTTTAGACTGCCACTCTTCCATCCCCTAAATACACAAATTTTCACTTTTTTTCCAGCTATTTAATGATGTACTATTTTATTTTATATATTATGAAGTTCAGTTAAAACATTGAAAGAAGGAGACACAATAAGATATAACTAAAGGGAGGGGGAATCTAAATGGAATAATACAAGAAGATCAACGCAACAATGTGAGTGGTTCACGTGATTTATGTTTGATTCGGGTACATAATCAATTCAGCCCACAAATTCATATCACCAAGCTGAAGAATTGTACCATACCACACAAAGTGTAGTAAATTGTACAAAAGTCAAAAGTCATAATATTAAGCCAAATAGTGAATTTAATAACAAGAGTTATGCAATTATAAAAGAGAAGAAAAATACAGCAAGAAATGGCTTCATAAGGTCAACTATCTGAACTCAGTGAGCATAACACAATTCACCCACTTTGGTCACCATTTTCCATGATTTTGACTGGAAAAAAGCATCACTGCACCACAACAGCCAGGTGCAACACGTTGGACCTTGGATGGCAACGTGCTGTGGAAGAATCACACTACTCATGTGTGATACAAGATGCAATTCACACAATTAATTTGTGATTCAAATGATTCATGTTGAACTCAGCCACATAATCAATTCAGTGGACAGATTCACATCACCAAGCTGAAGAGTTGTATCATGAATTGTACAATACTAATTATTAAAAGTCATAATTTTAAGAGAAATAGTGAATTTAATAACAAGTTGGGAAATATAAAAGAGGAGAAAAAGTGCACCAAGAAAGGGCATCATAAATGTAGCTCTAAACATAGAGGTGAAAGAAATGAAAACAAAACAAGACACAAACACACACATATATAACCGAACATAGAGCCTCTTTAGTGTCAACAGCACTGACCCCAAAGGATGTGAACAGTGAAGAGAACACAAAACAGTATGCCTAAGTTCCACAGATTGTGATTGGCTGGAAACTCAACCAGGGAGGAGTGCAACAGGTGGACCAGAAATGCAGATTAGTGCTCTATGTCAGATGGTTTGCATTGAAGACAGAGGACACCAAAGAGAGTGGTGCAATGTTTAGCCTTTCTAAGAACTAATTGGGCAAATAGGGTTAGTATTCTGATGAAAGAAAGAGAAGGCTAAATCTCAATATTAACATCTTAAATGGCATCGGACAATATCTTTATAGAAACTAATGAGAATAGTGTAAAATTTAGCCATTGAAAGGACTGAGTGGGGAAATGGGGTTAGTATTATGATGAAATAAAAGGGGACAAATTCCAATATTGCCAACCTTAAACTGCATTGAGCAACATCATTAAAGGGCCAAACAAACAGGTTTAGTACATGGAAAATTTCAAAAGGTTATCAGCTGGAAAGGCCACAATTCCATGTTAAAGGGGCCACAATTCAGAGCATGACACTGATCTGCTCCACTCAATGGCATACAGAAACGGCACCGACACCAAATGAAATTGTTTAAGGAGCTGGGGTTTTGTACATAGAAAGAAGAATAACAGTTAGGATGACCACAAAGTGATCACAGTTTGCACTGCATTAACAGTGGCATACCAAAGCAGCACCAGATACATGATTTGAGGGGCCAAATAAACAAGGTCTTGCAAATGGAGGAGAAAAGTAGCAACTAGGATGCCCATAATTCTACATAAAAGCGATCACAATTTGCTTTGCACCCATTAGATTGTACTGCTCTACCACAACCCACGCAGCTTGGCATTGTGTAAACATTCACATCATAACAAAAAAGGGAGGGCAAAGGAGATTCACAGAATCATAACAGGTACAGCCTATACAGGTATTGAAATTAACATTGACAACATGCTTCTCTCACAAAAGGACCACAGAATTGGCAATTGCAAATGCATCAGGCTACTCTTCCATTACGCTGTGAATATTATGTGCACACGATTAAATTGAATCTCAACTAGATTATACTCCATCCAATGCTAAAGCTACTTATGTTTTACAAATCAAGTCCCATTAAACATTATTTTTAACATATACACCCTTTTTTAATATTTGTAGTACTTTCAAACAAATAGTCCAATCAAGGGTCTTAATCGAGGATATTTTAGACTAAATACGTAGTATATAGTATTTCCTAGTCTGTGTGCATTGACATTAAACATCAACAGTTTGGGACAGGGGTAGTAGAAGACAGAAGGTATGTAGATCCAATATAAAAAGCAAAGATAAACAATAACAACATAATCCACCACTAAAAACCATTCATTTAAATTTCTTTTGTTAGGTTCTCATCTTCATGAAAATAGGTTAAAAAACGTAGATTCTTTCTTCAGAAAAAAAAAAAAAAAAAAAAAAACAACAGAAGGCCAAAATGTATTAGAAAAATTCAGAGCTTTCAAGAAAGATTCACCATAAAACATTCAGGCTGTTTGAAAGCCCCCAAAAATCTAAAACTTGGAACAGCCAAATCCTTTGGGAAGACCCAACTATTGCTGCTACTCTCATTCCTTCTACCCTACTCCATCACATTCAACCATAAGTACCATAAGTAGAGATGCGGTTAGACGTGAAAACAATAAAAAACAAAACCAAAGAGTATTTTCTCCTAAAACTAACACAACGGCATGAGACGAACCCATGCCATCCTTTCCTTCTTACTTTTTTTAGTTTTAAGAAATTCATCGCCTTTACATGGAAGAGAAGCATGATGCAACCAGACTTTCCCAAAAGAATCATCCAAGAAGCAAGAACCAATGCAGGTAGCAAACAATACATAATAGGAGACAAATCGACGACACCGTATTGGCACGGCACAAAACCCCACGTCCCAAATCACAAGAAAGTAAGAAAATTAAAAATCTACCAGAGAAACAAAAAAATCACCAATGATCGCGTGAAGAAGCCGATGAAAATGCGGCAGTTGAGACTGACGCGCCACCCGGGTGGCGGAGAGCGAGTAGGGAGTGAGGGAGTGAGGGAGTGAGTGAGTAAAGCGTCAATTGGGGACAAAGTTAGAGGAAGACTAAGGTCTGGTCATAAAATATGGTGCAGGCTTTGTGAGTGGACTTCAAAATTTAATTTAATGTGATTTATTTGGGTACAACCAAAAAATAAATAAGAAATATAAATAAATAAAACTCATAAACTTGGACTCTAAGGACATGTACCACCAAAGAAACAACAAAAGCTTTTGCTTTCACTTTCAAGATTATATTTTGGGCAAAAGTTTAACCATATCTATTATTTTTTTCTTAATTTGTCTTTAGTTCTTATAATATTTTTTAAATGATCGACAAATGCATTTATTACATTATACGAGAAAAACATAGATAAAATATAAAATTCTATGGCTATTTTATTAGAATTAAAAAATTATTATATTTATTGGTTTCTAAAAATATCTTAAAAAATATATAAAAGATAATAAAGTCAGGGATATAACACTTGAAATACAATCCAATCAATTTACCTCTTAGAAAAATGCACAAGTTTGGATTGTTTATCAAATAGATAATCATTGAGTTCCCTTTTCTACTTATTTAGTTCCATTTTTTTCTTTCTCTTTACCAAACAAACTGAAGTTTTAATTTTAATTTTAATTTAGAAGTTTGCAAACTATTACTGTGAAAACTGTAATCTCTTTGATCAATTGATTTAAAAGTAGATATACATTTAATAAGTGTTTGACTGAGTTAAGATGGAATGTGAAATAATATTTTCTTTCAGACATTTCAGGACTGAAAATAATTATCTTTTAAAAATATCTCTTACTTCAACCTTGTTTAGGAAGGCAGAGTTTAGGGGAAGGAAAATATTGTTATGATTGTAAAGACCGCGAAAAGTTATTATAAAATTTATACAATTAGTTAGAAGTCAAGGGATAGTTTTTATGTTTTTTCTTGTCATATGAAATAATTTAATAAAAATAAGTTCATATTTTTCAGTAAAATATCGCGTACTCTTTCTTCTTTCTTTTATTTTCAAATAATGAAACTTTTTTTTTTCTCATGGAAGGTGATGATAGTTAGAATTCAATTAATATCCAATTTTATGATATAAAAAAGTAAAATATACTAAAACTTATGAGTGATTGACAAATTTTCATCCTTGAAAACGATTTCCTTTTTGTTTTTTCTAAATTGTTTGATAAGAGTAATTCTTAAAAGGGATTCTAAAAATAATATATACTTTTCAATTGTAAAAAAAGTTAATATTTTTAATTAGTGAAACTATCATTAATATAAATTTTAAAATAGTTATTATTAAGTTTAATAATGTAATAATTATTTACTTTATCTTTTTCTTGTATTT
>Ga0214543_1001160_pt1 | contig 49751 bp, 22 predicted proteins | sample CNSS2metaG_FD_160094 | JGI IMG/M metagenome (GOLD analysis project Ga0214543, IMG submission 160094) | Root nodule microbial communities from cowpea collected in UCLA plant growth center, Los Angeles, California, USA - CNSS2 | ecosystem: Host-associated > Plants > Roots > Nodule | place: USA... | reverse complement strand
TATATATATATATATATATATAATAAAAGGTTAGACATATAAACCAACGAAAAAAACATTAAACTCTTACATTTGATCCATTTCAAGATCTATCAACTAATAATTCAGAAATTCTGAATTTCAACAAAAGTAAGAAAAATTATTTAAAAATTATTAACACAAATAATTTTTAAAACGACTATATAATTCTAATTGTTTATTATAATTAAAGATATGTAGGCATATTTTGAGCTAAAAAGATAAAACGCAATAATTCATTAACTTTTTTTTTCACACAAAACTAATCGTAACAGTTTTAGTCTTCATCTAAATAAAATATTTTTCTAAAAGTTAAATAATAATATACTTTGTAGTTAACTTTTTTTTAACATGTATAAATATTCTAAAAGATTATAAATAATTTAGTTAATTAATTATATGTAATTGCTTTTGTAACATACTACAAATGTTAACAATTCCTTCACATAATTGATTTCTAAAATTAAACTTTGTTTGTAGACAAATTCTCCTAAGTTTTTTTTTTCTACATTTTTTCAAAGTAAATATTGAGGGTCTTGATCATTAAGACAAATTATTCAAATATCTTTTATGGAGATAATCTGAAAATATTCAATAGCAAAATTATGAATCTAAGAGATAATCATACCTCCTCTAATCTTAAATCTTAAAAAATGTGTTTGTAAATATTATATATAACTTTTAATTTAGCAGGAATTTTTATAAAATGATACCATGAATTTCTCTTGCACTAAGGGGCTGGACCACTTTTTGAAACATTATATGATACCAAATCAATTATGATAAAGTTATGCTTCCAAAATGTATAAGAATCTCTAGGGCACATGATTTGTGACTCTTGTTTGCTTCTTCCGAGGCCTTTAGTCTAAAAGCTAAAAAAGAATGGTAGGAGTGAATGATGACGTGAGAGAGGATCTTATGTGAACAAAGTTTTTCTTATTTTATATTCTTAGAAAAATAAAGTTCATTTATATGTTAAGGACTACCTCAACCTTTTTATACATGATTCAACGTTCATAATAGAAAAAGAAAAATCAGGTATTCAATATTTGTATGCAGATTTTAAAAAACATACCCATGCAAATGTCGTATTTCAAGACAATTTTTTCCTATAATAATCTTGATGTTCTGTGTTCATTTCCTGCATAATCGTCCACTACATTTTTTTTTTCTCATTCAAGCCACCATCTTTCAATATTAATATATTTTCCCACCTTTTTTTTTTCAATATACGATTGTTTTTTGTCTTATAAATTAACTTTTTATTTTATTATATTGACAAAAATCTCCTCTCCTCCAATTTTCAGAACTTCACCATCATTGCTTCCACTTATGTTCCCAAATCTCTCCACCACCAAACCCAACAAATCCCACGAAAACCACACTTTGACTTTAATAGTATTTATAAGACAAGACAAGATGTTGTACTAGTTCAAAATTCTCCACCTCCATTTTCCATGGAGTGCAACATTAGATGTTTCTTTTAAGTTTTTTATGCCCAACCCCTTCCTCATATGGGCAATGCGTTGTTTTTCGACTTTAGATTCTCTGTTTTTTTTGTTGTTGTTTAATGTTCAAAATACATTGTTGATTTATTAAAAAAGTATTTAATATAAATTAAAATTAGTGTTCATAAGTATTCAAATGACCATAAAGAGAAAATACCAAAATCTCTAGGAATTCAAGTTCATTGTTTTCCATATCACCCCTATAGTCTTCTTTCATCTTCTCCATATCTACAACATTTTTTTTTTCAAGATTTTTGCCTACACGTATACACATTTTAAAGAGAAGAAAAGGTATAGATGACATAATAATAAAGTTGATAATATAAATCCCACCAAAAATGGTTCTTTGTTTTTTCATTTGACCCTGCTTATTTTTTGTTCGAATATCAACAACCGTTAGTCAAAACATGTTGATTCAAAATATATAAAATATATATATATATATATATATATATATATATATATATAATTTCTTTACAATTATTTTAAAATAGATTATTATAAAAAATTACTTTTGATGGTAATAAACATTCAATTAAGTCCGTACTCATTTAAATCTACATCCTGTATAAATCCATATTTGAAAAGAAAATATTTTCGAATCAATAATTCTATGACTTTATGCTCAGAAAAAATATGTAAAGTCATTTGACTTTACATTAATCCTGGGTTTATATATATATATATATATATATATATATATATATATATATATATATATATATATATATATTGAAAAAAATATATGAATAAAATAAAATAACAAGTTTCTTCTATAGCATATCTTTTATATCTATCATACTTTACTATAGTTATAAATTCTCAACACTCGTAATATTTCATACTGTAATTATATGACACCTAATATTCTATATTGTAATATGACTCTAAACATTTTATAAGTTCGCATCTCAATTAAGTCTACATTAAAATCTCAAGATTAAAATGCGGACTTAAGCGAATGATTACTATACATGCAAATCCTTAATTAGAAACCAATTTTAAAAACTAAAAGTAGTAAGTCACTATAGTGACAAATTTGTATACAATTTACAAAATTAAGAATTATTGGTTACTAAAATAGTCACTATTATAAATAAAAATATATATAATTGGTCACTAATTAATTAGAGATCAATTTAGAAACTAATCCATTTTGGTAACCAAAATCTAGGTAGCTAACTTTTAGTAACCAATCACTTTGGTAGTTAATTTGAAAAACCAGTTTAGTGACCAATTATAATTTATTATTCTTAATAGTGAATATTTTAGTAACTGTACATCCTGGCGACTAGACTCTAGCCGGCCTATATGTATGCACGCGGTGGGCCAACCTCCGGGCGACCTATGTGTATGCAAGCGGTGGGCTGACCTCAAGACAACCTATGTGTATGCACGCAGTGAGCCGACCTCAAGACGATCTATGAGTATGGACTATTGGGTCGATCTTAAGATGACCTATGTGTATATGCATATTAGGCCGACCTCAAGCCAACCAAGGTGTGCGGACGTATTGGGTTTGGACTGGAGTCGACCTCATTGCAAGAATGTACTATATCCGACTTGGAACCGACCTATGTATTCCGATGCATTGAATTCAACCTATCCGGAAGGCCCAATTCACTTAAACTGTAGTCCCTCTCTCCTCAGGATAACGACAAAACAGTCATGTAACCATATCTCCACAAAGGTTGGGGTAACCCACACATGTCTACTACCTCCCATGATCCTAGGAGGATTGAAGTAAGGATGAGCTAGAAACATCTATAAAGCTAAGCAGCTGCTCTCCACCAAGGGGAGGGGAATAGGACCGAAAAAGGTAGGTCTAAAGAGAAACAAAAGTATTCTTTTGTAAAATATCTGGCAAAAAGACTGAGTTGAGACCAATGTGCACCTTGGATTCTCCTTTTGCGAGAACAATAACTAATAATTTTTAGTTTTGTAAATTAGTATCTAAATTAGTCACTATAATTACTAATTATTAGTCATTAAAATTGGTCATTATTTTGAAATTTTCTTATAGTAAGAAATCAATAACACGTACCTGTAGTTTTATTGTTTTCCTTTAAAGTTATTTAACTTTACAAAATTCATCAAATAAACTTTATAATATCACATATCTCGTCATATAGCTAACAATCATCAACTTAAAATTGTTATTGGATTTGCTTTTGTTCTTTGTAAGCAATAGTTGCTTAAACAATCTGCTTTTTTATTGATCACTTTATATATAGCCAACACTGTAGGAAAGTAAAAGTAACTAACTACGAAGGTTAAGAGAGATATTCATGGAAATTTTACATATAGCATCCAGTTTGATTAAGTCAAAACTTTATCTTCTTTTTTTTCTCATCTTATATAACCATCACAAAAAGAAATTATGGAAAAATTATCTGTTTCCAAATCCAATGTATATATAGTAAGTGGAAATAGAGGTACACGCACATTAGTAAAGTTTTATTTGTTTAAGAAAAGTAATAATGAACGTGTAACAATAAAGCTTAGACAGAACATTCATTTTCTTAAACAAAGACTTGGTGATTAAACTCGTGGTTCACATAAATTAGCCCTTATCTATTTGTCAACCACTCCGAGAAAAGAACAAAACAGCACTGTCTAGCATTATTATTATTTAAATAAAAAACCATTTCGTACAACAAATTTCCACTGTTTTTTTTTCTAGAATCAAAAGAAAAAGGTGTGATAAGTTTGAAAGTGTAATTAACGAAGAGAGATGCATATATGAAACATTATTAAAGGAGTATAGTAGTTCAAGTCTTTTTCTTTAGTGGCCAAGGATATAAAAGCTTCCATTAGACAACAGCTAACAACGATAATCACAATGAAAGATACATTAGAAAAAGCTAGTTGAATTATTGAGGGAAAAAACGCTTCAGCATGTGGCTGTGCGAGTAAAACACAACACCTTTACAACGTTAAAGTTGTAAAACGATGCAACCTAGTTAATGACCTATATAAACATATTACTATTATTACCTTATCTATATTTACTTTCAAACATAGTTCTCCCCTTTCTCGTTCTTGACAACCTTGGTCTTGACAGTTCCACAAACAATGTCGAGGTTGTAAAGCACTGGTATCATGGCGACAGAAGACAAGAAAACGAGGACAGGCCCAAAGATCCAAAGAAGAAGAGGAAGAGCTGAGTAGAAGAGCCTGTTGCCAACAGTGCTCAAAAGAGTTCCCTTCTCCAAAAGCTCAGTCAAATACTGGGGTGTGACCATGGACATGACATCTTGTGGTGTGCAAATGAGGATGCTCAATTGATTGAAAAACCTAATCGACAGGGTGTGACAGAAAAACGAGAATAAGAATATGGTTAGCAGTGTGACATACTTGAGTGCCACCATAAACTCGCTGTGGGCTCCATACACAGCGTCATTCAGAGGCTTCTTCACACTGTAAGTGCTGCTTATCACAGCTGCCAAACCAGCAGAGAGAAGAATGGATGTCGTCGCCATAAGAGTTGATCCCATTATCATGTTTCGAAGAGTTTGAACTGCTAAAATGTTCTTCTTTTCGATGTCCTGACATATTAAAAACGTGTCAGATAAACAATATATATGAATTTATAATTCTACCATGTAAAATCATTTGAATAACATGTAAAAAAAAAACATATTTATTTTCAGGTTTAGGTCATGTAGATGCGTGTGGTGTGTACTATATGCTTATTTGAATCATGTTTGATGTGAAGAGAACCAAACAGAAAGAAGACTATAGATGCCTTTATGCTTTCAGGTAATTTTGATTTTAGTCTTTTAAAAAATTTGTTTGAAAAAATATTCTTTCAAAATTCAAAAAAAAAAAGAAAAAGAAAAAAGAAGAAGAAGATATGTTTATGTTTAAATACTAAATATGAAAATTTAAAATTAAGTTGATTAGAAGTATGATAATGCTTGTGCCGAACACATGGTTTAATTATTTATATATGATGTAATTAAAGCAGAAACTTATATTCCTGGGAATCAATTAATTGATGAAGAACTAACTCTAGAAAAAGGGTGATCCACTTTGTGATGAAGAAGAGACCACAAAATCAAAATGCGTTGTCGTTAACCTACTTTATTTATTTATTTATTTATTTATATGAAGTTACTAAGGCACTTTTATGAGAAAGTGATTGGCCATATTTTGCAAAAGGCACCCCAGACATTGTGATAAAAAAAATCCAAATCCCAGGGTAGCCAGTAGTATTCAGATTCTCCGGAATATTCATATTTGTATGTTTGTCATTTCAAGATTCTAAACTGATAAACACCACGCCAAACACAGGGCCCTGGAATCCATTTACTAAAGCAATATCTTTGAACCTGGTCATGCTTCATTATTAATTATTGATAGGAAGTTCTAGGTTAATTAGAGATAAAATAATTTTATAATACACAAATGGATGTAAATTTTGTTTTACAAATTAATTTTGTGAGATTGAATTAAACCTAAAATTTGTTTCCTTTCTTAACATGATATCAAAGTTATAGTCAAAATCTATCCTAGTAAAATTTATGTAATCTCATGCGAGATATATGTATATAATAACTACTTATTAATATTTGGTTATGTCACCTAAAAATAAAATAGATTTTATGGGATTGAGTTAGACTTAAAATATATTCTCTATAATTATTTTAAAAACTTTAAAACAAATATTATTTATATTGTTTTCCTTCTACTTATGTCTACTCCACTCCACATGTGTCAGATATTGTGCCTTAGTTTAAAACTAATTTTAATCATGCACTAAATATTCATAGTGATAAGAATAATAAAAAATATTCACAAAATCTCTTCCCCGAACCTCGCAGCTTCAAGTGGAGGCTTGCTTGGCACTGGGCCTAACTCATATTGTAACATTTCAACTTTTGAATTAAAAATAAAAAAGTATTTGCAAACAATGCAGTGATTCAATTTAATTAGTGAACCAAACGAGGATGGAAGGTATTGGGCATTTCAATTTTCCAATAAAATCATATTTAATTCTTATACGTAATAGCAGTTATTTCTTGTTTGAGTATTTTTTTTATTTTTTATTTTTTGTTATATTTTGTCTCTTATGAACTTTGGAACCACAGCGAGGGACGTAATTTACCATTTATAAAAAATACATCATTACTTTCAGAACATTAAAACTAGAATCTTTTCTTTTATAAAAATCGGAGGGACTCGAACATAGTTTACACGTTAAATCATTCTCTTTATTTAAACACAAACCAAAAGAAATAAACATTCCAAGAAGCGTTTAAACAAAATTTCTAAACACTTCGTCGTTTAATAATGATTTAAAATGGACAAAGAGAAAACATTGCAAATTCAAATAAAATTATGGCATGACAACTTATACAATGTAATTAACATATATATATATTTGTGTGTGTTTTTTATTTATAATGACATCATGTTTAGGCATGAGAAAATTTTAATATTTGTAAATGATTCTGATATCCAGGTAAGATTTTTGTCTTAATTTTGTTTTTATTAATTCAAGAGAATGTATATGTCTTCAAAATTGGTGTTTAGTTTGAAATAAAATTTTCTCTGCATATACAAGCAAGGTGAGTAAAATGGAATAAAAGATGAAAGAACTGTGTGTGCCCTTATTCGCAAACTTAAAATCTAGCTTAGAAAGATTAACCCAAGATAACGTAAACAAAAGGGATAATTATTTTATAATCACTGGAACGGTCAATTCCATAGCAAAATATTCGAAGAACACATTACCCTGAACTTGCAAAATATACCTTTTTTTTCACACATCTTTATTAAATTAGTAACATAACTATTGAAGAGTGTGGGCAACAATGATATCAAAATCTGTCGCTAAAAGCTGTAATAGAGGTTTAACTTATCTGGTCCACTAGACTCATGCATAACCAATAAGATCATTCATGGTTTCAATATATATCAGAAACAAAAGAAACTAAGAAAACCAGAAACCAGTTTAAAGCTTCCCTTGAACATGAAACTGAAACTGAGAAAATAATGAGAAAAGAGAGAAGGATGAAGAGAATACCTTCAACATGGAAGGGACCCATGAGCGTCTTCCATGAGTATTGATTCCGATTATGGTGGAAGAAGGTTGCGTACGAACCTTATTCCACAACCAAACATGATAACCAATGGTTATGAGAAATCCCAATGGTACCAACGCCACATCCAAATAGTATTTCTTCCATTCCATCTTAATCTCTTCTCTGCAAATTTCAAGAGATGTGTGCTGTGTTGGCTTCTCTTTTCAATCACCCTCTGCAGATTCTTTCTATGACACAAGTTTGGTCAGTTTTGGACTAAGAAGTTGCATTTATAAGAGAAAATCACGTGAGTGGGGTGCAATTTTTTGTCAGACAGCGTATCACTTTTTCTTTTTTATATATATTTCGTATATATTACATAACATATCCAAGGTAGGGGAGATTGCAGTAGAAATATGTTTTATTGGTAATTAAGAATGTTTTTTTAACAATAATTATTTTGAGTGTGGAAAATAATATAATAAAAGATGTATTAAAATGTGGGGAGTGGAAGAATGAAATGGCAAAAGATGCTGGGAAGTACACTTTTTTGTAATGGCCGTGGTTACTTAGTGGTAGCGCTACTAATGGAGGTTAAGTTATTGGCATTTGTTTATCGAAATAAATAATTACGCACACCAACGCCAACTTATGTTGGTTAATTAAAGTGATTGCTTTTCTGGTTGTAGAATCAGGAATACAGATTAAAATTGTACACTGAGATTAACTTATTCTGGTTAAATTGAACCACGGTTTTATATTGTTACCACCTTTTTTTCTCTCTTTTTTAAGTAAATTGCTTTTTATTCCATTCATAAAGGTTCATGATATTTACTCTCCAATCCTTTGATATGAACAATTGCAGATTTTGTTGTTTAACATATTTTAGCGTCGCCTCCCTTTAGCTGACCCTTTTTAGCATTGTATTTTCATATTCTGATTTTTATAGAAAAATTATGAGAATATTTAATATTAATAAGTCAACCATATAAAAAAATCTGAAAGTACTTTTAATTTAAAATCCTAAAATAAATGTTTGTATGTCACTTAAATTTTTTTCCTCCTTTTTCTCCTCTTTTTCTTTTTTTTCTATTCCTCTTCCTCCTTCTTCTTTTCTTCTTTTCGTCTTCCACTATTCCTTTTTCTCCTCCATTGTCATTATTGCCTCCACCAGTGTTATTGTTCCTCCGCCGTGTTGTTATTGACACATTGTCACCGGTTCACCGCCTTCCACTCTTCTCCTCCACTTCCTCCTTTTTATTTCTTTTTTCACACATTTCTACATAACATTTCATCATATTTGATGAAAAATTTAGCATCAATTTTGCTGATGAATTTATCAGCTCAAATAAAGAAGTTCTACATTACCAAAGAATTTATGGCTAGATTTTAAAAAATTCAATTATGGACGAATATTATGATCAAAACTCAAAGTAGAAAAGTTAATGTTATTTTATCGACAAAATCTACTGATGGAAAAATCCGTTAATAATAACAATCATAGATTATTGATGAATTTTCACGACAAATATTTAATGATAAGTATTTTCATCGATAAATTTTATCAATAAATTTTGTTTTACCAATAAATCTATTTTTATTGATATAATTCAGTTGGTAACTAATAATGTATTATAATGATGTCAAATAACAAAATGACGACGGGACAATGAACCAAAAATAAAACTTGAATAAAATAAAATTTGAAGTTGTCACCATAATTTATTTTGAAAAATTACAAAAAATAAAATAAAAAAGATAAGACAAGGTATGTAAAAAACCAAATTTTGGGTCAGTAAGTCGATTTTGTGTGGGGAATGTATTAGCACATCACAGCGTCCGTCTTAAAATGGTACCTTTAATTAAACATGCAAAAGGACGTTGTTTTCAAAATACTTAATTTTGCACAAAAATAAAACACTATTAAAAAGAATAAAAAATAATATTTTATTTTTTGGGTCCGACAACGATTAACCTCATTCTTATATATTTTCATTCAAATAAAAAATCAGGGACCACATAATTTTAACTGAAAAAATTATTTGAGAAAATATTTGATTTTTATTTGGTGAACACGACAAGAACTGACATCGCTCCTACGTATTTTCATTCATAATGAAAAATTAGGGATCACGTAGTTCTCAATGAATCTTTTAAAAAAATATTGATTTGATTTTTTTTTATAATTTTAAAAACCTTTTTATTTTTTGAGTATTTTTAATTATTTAAAAATGAGTGTCACGAGACGCGAGTGGCCGAATGGACAAAGTAAACAAAGAATACTATTATTTTATATTTAGTTCTTTATATTTTTTCAATGTTCTCTGAAAAAAAATTGAAAATTGATGTCACGGAACGCGAACGGTAGGACAAACACTAAAAGAAATGAGTAAAACTATTTTTTTATGATTTTTAGAATAAGATATTGATGAATAACATAACTAATGTTCATAAAAAAGAATGCCAAGATTAAGTGTTAAATAAATCGCGTACAAATATAATGAAAAATTGGGATGCATATATCAAAAGAAAAATATTGGTAGTGACATTCCTTCTAGACTTTTCAATTTCCTTCCTTTATCAATGTCACTCTTTCATTCCTTACCTTAAAACTTTTTTTTTTCTTTTTTCTTATTCTACCTCCTTCTCTAAGATTTTTTTTATTCTCCCAAGAGAGGTAAAAAGAAGGTGTGTTTGTAGGAGGGGTGATAAGTAGAGATGACAAATAAACCCACCCCCGTGGGTATTGTCCGAACCCGTTCCTGTTTTGACAGGAATCTCCACATTAACTTGGTATTGGTATGAGTATGGGTATGGAGAATCTCTGACTTTTTCAATTGGGTATGAGGATGTACATATCCCTGCCATAATACCCGTCCCCATTTAAATTATTAAAATATTCACAATTAATTAAGTAACCCTATATATATATATATATACTTTCTATTTTTTATTTCTTCTAATTATTTGGTTTGTCATGAAACGCATTCACATCTCTAATATATTTTTCATCTTATCACAACCTTTGTGTAATTATGTTAAAATGGTGTATGTCAATTAAAAAATATTTATGCCTCACATTTGAATATTTTTATTATTTTTTAATATTTTAATTTATTATATATTTTCCTTTTATATAAGAATGCTTAATATTCTCAATTTAAGGTAATATAAAAAAAATTACTTACTTATTATTAATAATTTTTGTTTAATTTGAAGAACTTTTTTGTTTCGTTAAAATAATTTTCGTTATTTTTCAACCATTGAGTATATATGTTGATATTTGAAAAGTTTAGTTTTCTTAGATATCTGAGATATTTTTCATCTTATCATTCCCTTAATTATATACATTTGATTTCATTTGTGCGATTTCTTTCAACAGTCTCTCAAATTATTTCTAAGACACACATTTGTTTATTTTTTAATATTTTTATTTATTGTTTATTTTCATCATGTAGAATAATATTTTGATACATTCTGTCTAACTGTTTTTTATTTTCTAAATCATTATCAATCATACTGTAATTTTTTTGCGTTAATTATATAAATAACTTTTATTTATTACAATATAAAAATTTAATGTAATTGTCATGAATATTTTTGTTGTCACTATCCAACATATATTGGAGTTCAAAAGATACAAAATCTATATCAAAATTTTATTATTATGTTTATTATTTATTCTTTGTGTTATTTTGATCAAGTGATGTATTATAACTTTTATTAGTGTATAAAAAGAGATTCATTAGAATTTAAAAAATTGAAGTAAACAAACATTTAAAATATATTTTAATTTGAATATTTTTTTCCTTTTATATTTTTTTAAATATTTTTTAATTTTATCAACTAAGTTTCATTAATGTTTGTAGTTTGCAAATATAATAAATGTTTTGGTTCTCATGAAATTTTATTTGGTATTCTAATATAAAATGTAAACAATTATAATTTATTTCAACATATTTCACATGGAAGAAACAATCATCATTCTAATATTGAATATTTGATAATATTATGTTTACTTTACCGTAATTTTTTTTCTTTTATAAAAATTAATATTGAAGTAGTTAGAAGACGGGTATGGGTATGGGTACGAGATTATACCCGTTATCCGATGCGGATAAGGATGGGATAAAAGTTTGATACCCGTTGAGTTTGGGTATGGGGATAGGGATAAATTTTTTCAGAGATAGGTATAAGATAGTGAAACTCGTCTCTGTCTCTCCCGTTGCCATCCCTAGTGATAAGATAGGAATAAAAATAAAGAAGTGTAGAGAATATTTTGTTCGATTCTTTTTTTCATATGACAACCAAAGTATTTATATACACACATTACAATCTTATCTAATTGTAGCCTTAATTATAATCAACAATATAAGAAAATAATGAGTCATGATAGCATCACATTACAAGAATTAAATCCCAATAAATTCGAGGACAATATCAATCTCATTAGTAATTATTATAATCGTATCATTATTTCCTCAATAAGAAACAAAGGGAACAAAGGGTACAAAAGCAAAGAGTTAAGACGAAAATAAATTGGGTTGTTGAACTCAAGAAGGGGTGTGATAATTAAAAATAAATTGAGTTTTTCCTTCTTCTTTTATTCTTTTTCTTTCTTTCATACCTCCCTATCTTTTTTCTGTTTCTTTTTTTGCTAAAATGAAAATTTGAAAATCTTTTAAGACAATGTTATTTTACCTTTTTTATTTACCATTAATTAAAAAATATTTTTTATTTTTTTATTTATTTTTTAAATAAATTTATGTATTCGAACAAAACTGGACTTGACAAGTAAAACACTCTTTTAAAATTAAATTAAACTTAAAATATACTCTATAATAAAAAAGAAGACATAATTGTCCAATAAAGAAATCTTAACAAAATCTAACCAGTAAAAAGTACTAATCAATCATGTGTAATGCGGTAAAGAAAACATTAAGAAAAGAAACACATCAATAATCAAGTAACAAACCAAAATTTATGATAGAAATCAAATAATTATAAATTCAAAGAAACCAAACTTATCCTAGAAAAATTTAAACATAATTCGGGTAAGGAATATAACTACTTAAAAATAGTCATTTTCTTTTAATGATTAACCAATATATCCTCACATTAATCATTATGTTTTAAAAATGCCAAACACTTTAAAATTCTTAACAGAACATTTATTCTGCACTCCTTTGAGTTGATGGAATTTTGCAAGGATAAGACAATATATTAATAGTGAGGTTGAATTTGAACTTGATTAGGTATAGGCCAAGTGAATCAGAGATGAGCATTAGTTTATATTAATTTCCATTAATAAGAAACTTCTCATAAGGCACGTTTCTTAGTGGGGGCAATGATGCAAATCAATATGATATTTTACACAGTAAAAAAAAAAATACAAAAACAATGCATTGCACATTCTTAGAAATAGCCATATGTCAGAATGTATTTTTTTTACATTTTATAAAATGTGATAAAATTAACCTTTATATTTCTCATGATGTGGTAGAGTGTTCTGATTTTTTTTTTATAACAGTTAATTATATGCAAGTTCTTTTTACAGCTACTATATATAGGTTAAGATATAGGCAGGCCTTCCTATTTCAAAATTAAAATATAATTGAATTCAAGTCACGATGTTGCCATTAGTGAATACGCACCATGTGAATGTGGCACACAATAAATTCAAATCTTGTTTACATAGATTATTTGATATTATTAATTAAGGTGTGAATAACCAAACCCATACAAAATTAAAAACTATCCAAAAATAAGATAATCTATTAAATTTTCGATTTTTTTAATTGATTTAGATTTATTTTTTCAAATAGAGTGGTTTAGTTTGATTTCCAATTTAACATTTTAAAATCTTGAATTGAAATCGATTGTTTAAATATTATTATATTATTTATTATTTCACTTATATATGAAAAATATATATTTGGGTGAAAAAAATAATGTGCTTAACTTTGTTCAAGCTTATAAATCTATGTAGAATATTAATATAAGGGTTTAGTATGTTTTTAGTCCGTGAACTTTAATTTAAAATTGGAATTCATCTTTATCCGAAATTTTGATATATTTTGGTCCCTAAATTTTAGAAATGAATGAATATAGTTCTTTTACCATTACATTAACTTTTTCTAGGTGTCAAACATACCTCTCAGCAGATATTGAGTTAGGAATGTGTCAAATGGTGTAAACAATTTCAACACTAATATAAAACGTATTCGACACGTCAACAAAATTAACGTAATTGGGTTTAAAGGACTATATTAATTCATTTTTAAAGTTTAAAAACAAAAATGTATCGAAGTTTCAGACAAAAACGAATTTCACATTTAGATCAAAGTTGAGCGACTAAAAACATATTTAACCCTTAATATAATATATTTAGCCCATAAATGAAGTGATGGAGAATTTAAAGAGTTGTCGTAGTTTTATGAAATGTTTCATTATTAACTTTCGATAGATAAGTGTTAAAATGAATCAAAAGATTATTGGAAACAGTGTCAGAGCATTCTGGAGAGTAGGCATGGCCCTCCGGAATTTTTTTTATTATAGGTAATATATTATAAATTACTAATAATTAAATTAAATATTTTTATTTTTTTCATAAAATATAACATTTAATGTTAATAATTATTTTATTTTGTTTTTAAAGAGAAAAATATCTATAATTTTTTCTCTCATTTCTTATTTATTCTCTTTTATTCTTGAAGAAAGAAAGATGTAATTCTTTTGTCTCACTTAATTGTAAAATATTCGTTTAATAATTTATTTAATGAGCTTTTTGTATATTAATTTTTTATTATATGAACATAGAAAAAAAGTATTAAACTGTGTATGAGAGATATAAGATATATGATAGATATAAGAAATATATTAGAAGAGGAGGAATTTTTCAGAAAATAAAGTTACAAAATTATTAATCGGAAAATTTTCCATTTCCAAATGCGGATTTAGACGGGATGCGAACTTAAATGAGTCCGGACTTAAGCAAATGTTTATTGTATTCTGAGAACTGCTCAAATGCTCTACCACTAATGAACCATCATTATTTCAAATTTACTAGCTTCCTAATAAGGAATGTCTTGGTCAAGGAATTTTTAGACTCGAATAACTCACTTAATCTCTTCTATAAATTGTAAGCAAGAGTCTCATCTGACACATGATAATAAATAGATTGATCTATCATTGTCTGACCACGCCAGTAGTTTTCCTATATATCTTCTTTTAATCTCCATCATATTTATATGTTGTTTTAACACTTATTCCTCAATAGGATGCATATTGAATATAGGTCTTTCAAAATAACAAATCTTCCATTCGAGGTTTTCATATTAAATAATTTGTAAAATTCAATTTAATCATGGTTCCTGCACCATCATTATCTCCCATTTAATGAGCACAAACCAAAGTTCCTAATCGAAGCTCTTATACCAATTGTTGAGAAGATAACAAAATTAACATATAAACAAACTAAAGCAAAACCCACGGGAGTAGAGAGGAAGCAGCAGACACCAAAACTTTTTAACGTGGAAAAACCTTAATATGGAGGAAAAATCCTCGGACCCTAGTCCAGTAAAATTTTCTACTAATAATAATTAATGGGTATATCACAAGTTCTCTTGTAACTTTCAAGGATCAACAAAACAATATTCTTTTCACCAACAATGTGAATAAAAAACCCTAATAGGTATTTAAATAAACAACAGATAGAACCTCAATATATCAGATGAAGAATAAAATATTTTGTCCAAGGTAACTTCTTTGCAGCACATGATAAATTGGTTGCTCTTTTTTTCTTCTTCACTCTTTGTGATAGTTTTTTTTTCTTTTCACAACAGAGACACTCACAACTTCTGTCTCTCGGTCTCTTACTCTATTTTCTCTCTTAACAAGTCTGATAGAAAAATTGTATATTTTAAATTATATAATGGTCTGAGAACCCATAAAAAAAAATATTTTTTTTATTAAATCAGTGTCGAGCCAATAAATTGGTGATCCATCTATCATAAAAATATAACTTTAACAAATAGGAAGTGAATTAAACAGTTGTGAGTTACCATGAAAAAAAATTAAAAAAGAAAGATTATCCATTATGAAATAAAATACTTAGTAGTTATTTTATAGTTATTTTATAGTAATAAATAATTAACCCCTATTTAATTTATAACTATAAATTGAATTGAAAATAATAATATTTTGAAGAAATTGAATTTTCTTCTCCTCAACGTGTTGAATTACTTTGGTACTCTCCTTAGTTTAGAAGTAGAGAGTACAACTTTTTATGTTTTTTTAATGAAATGGTATTCTCACTTACCATAGCATCTAAACAAAAAGTTTACTTATGATGATACTACTTTTTCATGCTTTTAATAAAGTAATAGTCCAAGTGAAAGTTTTATATTGGGTAGAATAAATAAAGTTAAACATTATATAAAAATAAAAGTACATAACATCATTGACGTAAAGTTTTGGTGTAAAAGTGTTTTGGTGTAAAAGTGGTATCAAATACTTTATATATGTAATATAAAAATAATATATATATATATATATATATATATATATATATATATATATATAAAATGATTATAACCAAATTATATGAAAAAATATATAAACCCAAAACTATTATTATTATTATTTTATTTAAAATATTAAATTAAGTAATGACCAAAAATATAATTAAAAGAGATGAATTCGTTGAAAAAAAGTTCTTTAAAAGTTTTAAAGAATATATTACTTTAAACTATCGATGATAGGAAACTTTTAGTTGAGTGGTTAATGAACCTAAAGAACAAAAAAAAAATAAAAATTAAGATAATAAGCAAAAATAAAACTAAAAGAACATACAAAAATTTGTATACTATTTCAATTCTTTCCAAATCTACATTCCATTAATTCAGACAACCTGAACTAAATTTTTCACTATAATATTAACTTATCTAATTATAATAAACAATTATGTAACTAGAATAAGATACATAATCACTTGAAATATTCTTCAAGAAAATTATAAAGATAATTAGAAGACTCAATTACCTACAACATACCAAACACCGATGCACTAAATTTTCAGATTCAAACATTACTAGAAAAAAAAATGATATATCATTAGATGTGTGACACGTTTTACAAAAAGTTATCCTATGACATCATCAACCTTCCTTGGTGAACTTTGAACAATTTTCTTTCAAAAGAAAAGAAACATGTAAAAGTACTTTTTATAAAAAATATCTAAACCACATCAAAGCTCTTTTGGTTTGAAAGATATGAATTTGTGTTTTTGAAAAGGAAATGACTTCCTTTTTAAATCTAATTGGTTAAGTTGTTCATTTATCAATCCAAAAAACATTTTAATGTTGGTATGCACTTAATCGATTATTTATGAAAGGTTGAATTTAAAAAACAAAATGTCTGTTATCCCAGCAGTAGCAGAAGGTGTAAGTATTGATGCATAGAATAATCTTTTAATTGTTTGATAGTAATATCAAGCAGAAAAAATTTTAGCAATCTGCATCAAGTTTAAACTTCTTTCTTGTACTCTTCCAAACATACATCGGAGAATAAGAAATAAAAGTTGATTAGTAGCGTATTTTATCGAATGAGTAATTTTCTCACCTATTATGAATCTCGTTAGTTGACTTATTCATGCATGAACAACCTCACAGTTAATCCTGTTTAAAATTGATTATCAATAAAAATTAGCATTTAGATTGGCTTTATTGATTATGAGAATCAATTATTCATTTTTCATAATTATTATCTGTCAAATCGGGTAAAATTCAGGTCTAATCTACCTTGAACTAATTGACTATAAGGTGAACATAATCATTATTATGTTTAGAAAGACAAAAAAAAATCAATTTTTAAATTTGGTCAAGATTATCTTAAATATTGATTCATATTTTTTACTTTTGGTAATACTAAGATAATAATTCATGTAAAATGGAACTGATATCACTAGAGAGGATAAATAAATTCACTTTGTGGTTATTGTCTGAACTTGTTCCTTTTTTTGTGGAAAATTTTTGTATTGATTAGGTGTGGATATGAATATGGAGGATGCTCGACTTTTTTAATTGAGTATGAGTAAGGGGGTGGGTATGAGGATATACATATCTATTTTGTCCTCATCCTCATCCCTAGCATAATACTCATCCCCACCATATCCTGATCCCTGTTTAAATTTTTAAAATACTCACACTCTATTAACTAACCAACCAATATATATATATATACACACACACACACACACATTTTCTATTTTTTATTTCTTCTAATTGTTTGACTTTTCATGAAATTCATTAACCTCTCCAAGATATTTTTCCTCTTATCACAACCTTTATGAAATTATGTTCACATGAGAATTTTTAACCCTTTCAATTTAAGTTTTCAATAGCATAAACTTTTCATTCAGTAGGTAATATAAATAATGTGTCATCTTTATTCTATTATTATTAATTTTGTTTCATCTGAAGAACTCGTTTGTTTCGTAAAAACAATTTTCATTATCTCTCAACCATCGAAGTTGATATTTGAAAAGTTTTATTAGATCACTCGGGTATTTTTTATTTTATCATACCCTTAATCATACTTTTTTTTTGTGCGATTTCATTCAATGGTAACTCAAATTGTTCCTCAAAAGTGTTCTTCTTATCTTTTTTATATTATCTCTTGAAATATTGGTATTCATAAGGTTTAGAGATCATTCGTTGCACTCAATCGATCTAACGGGTTGTTATATCGAGAAGCGTATATGATTTTGTTTTGGCCTATGCAGTAGAGACGTTCTCTCTCTCTAAGGATAGCGTTATGTATGCCTCAACTCAAGATATTTCTATTCATTTCCTTGTTTATTTATTATTTATTATTGTTATTATAATTGTTGATCTCTGATTAATATTCATTTATTCATATATATATATATATATATATATATATATATATATATGTTTTACTATTATTATTGCTCTAATAATTATTATATTATTTCATATTTTTATTATTAATAGTATTATTTTTTTAATCATTTCATAACATTTTACAAATTTAATAAATATTTTGGTTCTCATGAAATTTTATTTGGTATTCTAATTTGAAACGTACAATTATAATTTTTTCTTTCTAAATATTTGATATTGGAGAAACAACCTTTCTTTTAATATTGATTTTTTTATAACATTATGTTTCTTTTACCGTATTTTTTGTTATTTTATAAAAATTAGTTCATGAGTACGGGTACGAGTATATATCCTTTACTCAAGTAGATGGGGATAAAACAAAAATTTGATACCCATTCACTTTAAGTATAGGGATGAGGATGAATTTGTTCTTTAGGAATGAGTATGAGATAGCAAAATTCGTCCTTACCCCATTCGATTGTCATCCCTAAATACCACGAGTTGCATGCATCATGATTGGCTAACAAAATAAATATTCAATAAATTTTAGAAATTTATAAAAATTTAAATTTAAATTTTTTAACTATAAAAATTATTATAAACAAAATTTGAATGATTTAATTGTAAAAGAAACTTTCTTTTACTATTAATAACATGATAAGTGTACTCTGTATTTTATTGGTTAACTATATTTTTAGTCTTTGAACTTTGACGCGAAGTTGGAATTGATCTATTTTTCAAATTTTGATACATTTTGGTACTCAAACTTTAAAATAAATGAATATAATTCTTTTAACCCAACTATGTTAAAAAATTTTACGTGTCAATCGCATTTGATGATAACATTTAAGTTGTTTACACTGTTTCACATGTTCTCACTTCAATATCTGTTTGCATTTGACACGTTAAGATTTGTTAGCATAACATAATTGGGTTAAAAGGACTATAGCCATTCATTTTTAAAGTTTGGAAAAATATATCAAAGTTTCGAACATGACTGAATTCCAAGTTCATGTCGAAGTTCAAAAACTACAAATATAATTAACCTTTATTTTATTTATAGACTTAATTAGTACCATCATCCCTGTATATAGCAGGTTCTTATATATTTTTTTTTACTCAATTGGGGTGGTTAAGCTTTTTAAAAAGACTCAAGGTGATAATTTTCATTTAATTGACATTAAAGTTATAAGGAAGATGTGACATATCAAAAATTAAGCCTGCCATATAGTTTTTAAGGTGTCACATGTCGTGTCTAAGGAGTTTCAACATCAAAAATGACCTTAATTTTTACACATATTAGACTAAATTTTGACATGTAATACCTTCTAAACAACGTTATGCCAATTAAAAAAAAAACAAAAAGGATCACATTGAATCTTTACAAAAAATAAAAACATAAAAACGAATATAAGAACTAAAACAAATCAAAGACCTAAATATAATAATTATTCTTTATATGTATATCTTAAGATTAATTGTAAATATATTAACCAGTTAATAAATTTAATGATATATTTTATAGTAATATAATATTTTCTGGAAAAATTATATTTTAATAAGATAATTTATAATTTATGAGTTCTTTACGACATTTTTAATATATAATAATTAAACCATTCAATAAAAGTTGTTCAATTTTATATTTCCAATTATAATTCTTTAATTTTTATTTAATATAATGTATTTTTAAAATAAAATAAAATAAATAAATGTAACTTTATTAAAATATATAAGAAACAAACGTCATTTATTAGAAACTATATAAAAAATATTGAAGAGTTGAATGTGTTATTTAAAAGTGTGAGTCTCCTTTTAATAAAGGTATATTAAACAGTAAATGTATATTTTAAAACTAGAAAAGAAAACTAGGAAATATATAAGAGTCCTTCAATTGAAGAGAGATAAGTGAAGTTCTTTTATTTTTATTATATAATAATTTTAATTTTTCTAATAAATTTTAATATTTTTTTAATTATCAAACAGAATTAATACACACTATTTATAATTTCTATTTAATTTTTTATTAAATATAAAAGTTATTATTTGGATATTTTAATAAACAGATAAATATATATAATTAATATTCTATGAATATTATATACTATTTGCTAAGAACTTATTAAAATCGTGTAATTCAATGTTTATTTTGTATAAATGGATAGATTTTTAAAAATTAATAGGTGTGATAAATGAATAAGTCATGCTCTAAAGTCTTGTGTACACTTTTTTTTTCATGTGTGTTAAAGGTGCACTCACTTGCATTGTTCTTTCTTTTGAACAAAAAAAAAAAAATTGATAGCATGTTCTTTACTTTTTGTGCACATCGTCTATACTTGTGTGTTTTCTATATTTTGGTTAGAAATTGCGCTTGTACATGTTTTTTATTTATTATTTTTAAAAATAAGGTTTGTAATCTTTTTATTTGATTTTGTAAAATTATGTATTTTTATAATATTTTTCTTTATTCTTTTGCAGTTGGGTGTGTTTTCTGTATTTTATTAATTTGATTTTTTTTTAAATAACTTGGATATAATATTTTGATTTATTTAATATTATTATAAATTTAAACATTTTGGTTAATTAATGAAATTAATTATACTAATTGAATATTTAGAAAATTGTAAAATAATAGTAGGAGATTCAAGTCTTCATAACAACAAAATAAATCAATAACTTAAAAATAAATAAATATCACAAAATATATTTTTATTATATATTTTTTTATAATAAAAATATTTTTTTTAACTTATTTTAAATCGTGCTGAATTTTGTCTCTTCTCTGAGACGCCATGTAGCATCATATATGCCACAAATTTTGGCTCATAAATTAATTGTCCATTGATGACGTTCTTCTCTTCCAACAATTATTATTGTCTTGGAATCTGGATAGGCTTATGGAATCCACGAGTGTTACAATATAAAAATACACATAATATATTATTATTATTATTATAATCAGCATGCAACTATGCATTCTTTGGCTCCTTTAATTTATCCAATCTTATTAAAGAGTTGAGATGGTGCATTTATGGCTTTAGTAGGCTTTAATAATATAATTAAAATATAACTTTATTTTCATGTAGCAGTATTTACTTGCTTTGTAATAGAAAATGTTAAATGTATTTTTAACTTCTAACTTTGGAAGTAAAATTAAAATAAAATTTATTTTGATTTGAATTGAATTTTTTATATATTTTAGTTTTTAATTCTAAAAATAAATAATTATAGTTTTTTAATGCAAATATATTAACTATTTTATGTGTTAAATAGTTTTTGAAACTGACATTTAAATTATAAAATGTAAACTAATATAAATAATTCAAATGTTAAAATAAATTTAATCTAATTAGATTATAAAAGAAGGGTTAAATATGTTTTTGGTCTCTAAGTTTCAGTGAATTTTGAAATTAGTTCCTCTTTAAAATTTTACATCAATTTAGTCTTTCATATTTAGAAATGCGTGAATTTAATCATTCTTACCAAATTTTGTTAAATTTATTTAACATTTTAAACATATTTTATCATAATATTTAAGTTAACATTGAAACGGAAATGTGTCAAACGGTGTAAACAATTCAAATACTATCATGAAATAAACAAAATTTGGTTAAAAGAACTAAATTCACGCATTTTTAAAGGTGAACGATTAATTTTGTCAAAAGTTTTGAAAATGGACTAATTACAAATTTTACCTTAAGGGACAAAAAAATATTTAACCTATAAAAAAATTATATCTATTCGATTTTTATGTCTAAAAAATCAAATTGTATCAAAATTTTGAAAGAAATGAATTTCAATTCTTTCCTAAAGTTTAAGAATTTAAAAACATATTAAAACAAAATCTAAAGACAAAATATATATCATCATTAAAGCATCTCTTTTATTTGTTAAAAAAAGGTGATAAAAATAATATTAAAAACATGTGCATAAAGGATAAATAAACATTGTTTTTGGAAGTGAATGGATGTAAGCAGTCCCTGCATTCACTCCACTACTTAAATATCTTTCACAAGATTCACCTTTTCACCTTTCACACTCTTTTCTTTATTGCAATTCTATTACCTATATCTGTTCTTACTATTTCTCCTGATAAACAAATAGTTTATAAATATTATTTAATTCATTTTATTATTCTTTACTATATTGGGCTTGTTACTGTTTCTTGAAAGAGGGGTTGTTGCTTTTAACCCCCAATAACTTAAGGTATTCTTTATTTTTTACTATCTAAGGTACATTTCTAAAAATTTGGTCAACAAGTATATTCAAAGTTCGGAATTAGAAGAAATAAGCACTAGTCTGGGTATTTAATTTGGTGTTTTTTTTTTCTCTGCATTTGCTCTTTTGCTCAACTAATTAAATGGGTTAATTTATTGAAAGAAATAAAAGGTTATTAATTTTTATTAACAGTACTCAGATCTTAGATATAAATTTTCTGTTTACAATATTCTATTCTTAGATATTAATAAAAGAAAACTAAATTACATTTTATGCAGATATGGTTTGCTGCTTGAGAATAATACGCATTAATTTCTAAAATGATATTAATATTAACTTTGGCTTATATTGAAACAATATTGACCATAAATTTTCAAAATATACTGATTTTAATATTTTAAAATGCATTCAACTTTTTTTTAAAAGTTTAATAGCATTTTTAATTTTTATATTTGTAACTTAATTCAATTTTTTTTCTTTAATGTGATTTTGTATTTTTTTTAAAATACTTAATGTGTTCTTTTCTACTATAAATAAAGAAAAAACAATAAATCATTGCTAGAAATGTAAGGATAAAAAAATGCTATTAAGCTTTTCTTTTAATATTTTAAAATTATTAAATTTTAAAAATATAATAAAAAGACAGCACCAAAAAATATAGTAGCTATTTTTCTTGCCATATAATGCTTATCTGATTGAAGACTCAGTGGCATAAAACACTTTAAGAGCTAAGGCAAAACCTTCATGTTGTTTGATTGTAAAATCATATCCATGTTACCATATAGTTCATTTTTTAACGTGAAACTCTAGAGAGAATGCAAACCATATTTGATTTAACTAAGAGAGTATGAAGAAAAAGCTAACATCATTGGATAAATTAACTAGAGAAGAAGATGAAAATTTGGATCCATGATGAGATTCTATCTTGCTTCATTGAATATAAACCGTAAGATATATGATGCCAAAATATACATCCTTATGGAAAATCTTTTCACTAGAGAATCTAAAAATATTCTCACAAAATTAGAATCAGAATCAACTATCTATCCCACTAACTACCACTTTTCTAAATTAAGTCTTCCACCATAAAAAGACATTTTCCATTATTTTCACCTCTGTATGGCCCCACAAGTAGGCTATAGAAAGAAGCTACTATCCATTCAAAATTCTAATGTTATATATATTCTCATTTCACAAAGTAAAATATTAGAGTTTTTACATCAATCAGAATAAGGTGAGTTTACAATTATATAAATATGTACAAATCTTTATTTTATAAGTGTTTTATAAAATTAATTTAGGTTTAAAATTCACTTCTAATATAGTATTAGAACTTAACAGGATTTGTTGTTTGTTGAATTATTGTGATACCAACTATAGAACCTTTTCGGATCTTTTCGGACCATTCATTAATGTCTTGTCTCATACTTTATGTATATGACTCAACATAAATGGATGTGTTGAAAATCCCATGTCAACTAGAGATAAAATGGAAAGTTGTGTTAGACTTAAAATTTATTTCTTTAATATATAAAATAGAAAGAAAAACACCCACATACATATAATTCATCTCTCAAACCCAATAGTTCATGGTTAACATTTCAAGCTTTTGGGACATTATACTTTAAAAAAAAAAAAGTGTACTTTTGTAAAAATATATAAAGGGGATCACACTGTGTATGAGCATTGTCAAGGGTTGAAAGAAATAAAAGAAGCTAAAGTTGATAAAGATCAAGTGTTTGTTTGATCACACAGCAAAAAGAAGGTTGGGGCGTTGTCCACTTGGAGTTGAAGAGGAAGATCTATTGTTGATAATTAAAGAAGAAAAGGTTTGTAGTTTTCTTTTATTGGATTGTTCCCATCATATGATGAAAAAACCTGTGCCCAAAAAGGCAATTCTAAACCTTTATTTGAAAACTAATCCTAAACCACGCATTATATGATGCACTTTCAGACAAAAAGTTGCATTACACAATCATAAGGTTAGAAGTGAACAAAATTCTGGACAAACCCGACTCATTTGCACTATGCTATAACTATTTTCTTTTCAGTTAAGCTTTGACATGCTTTTACATTTTTAAAAAATTACTTTTTAATATACAAATATCCTATTTAAAGCATATATTTTATTTTTTGTCGTTTCTGTTTTATGAGAACATAAAATAACAAATAACATGCAGAGAAACATATTATAACAGATCAGTTACATTTCTTAATTTCAGACATAATAAATCTTAAAAACAAAAGTCTGCAACAGCTGAGATTTGAAAGGTGAAACAGAAGCAAAACAAAACTCCTAAAAACTAGGAAAGCAAATGATGTAATTGGTACTGGCAACTAAATTTGCAACGTATCTCCGCCTTACCTTAATTGCTGTAGATTCCTATTTTGATTCTCATGAATTCATATTTGGATTTAGGAAGAGTTTTTGGTAAAACATCTGCAATTGACAATTCTGAGAATAAGTATACTTGATATCATAGTTTATAGTACTCCTTTTACTAAATTTCATAATCTGTTTGACAGTGTAATGATGCACTTCACAGACAAAATTCATAAATTTTCAAATAATTCATGTTACAAACATAATATTGGTTCTGGTTGCTATAAGGTATACTGAGCAACCAATTAAGGTTCTATAGGACAGTAATCATCCACCTTATCAATTTTATCCTGTTTGTTGAATTTTTTTACTGGTGATTCATTTGAGTGATGGTACCTTTTCAATTATCTATGTAGATCTTCTTTAATATCTCATTTGTATACTCTTTTGGCCTATAAAGGTTCCATCACGATCTTGCGCTTCTTATACTCTTTGGAAGAAAACATCGAACCAAAATTTGTCATCTTTGACACCTTGGAGATTTCACCTTTGAACTCCATTATTAGAGTTTATCATCAATGTCGTACGAAGACATCAAAATAGATAGAAACTATTACTGTAATTAAATCATCACTTCTTAGGTTCACATATAATGTAGCTTTCTATAGACTGTTAAAAAAATAGTAAAAATGTGTACTTTTAGTGTTATCTATTAATCAGAGTGTTGGTATACTTGAGATCTAGGAGGCAGGCTCAAATAAAAAAATTATGGTAAGAAATTATTTTCTCCAAGGAAGTATCTCATAACCAAAGTCAAAGCAAGTAAAAATTAATTGTGTTTTAAAAAATAAAGCAAATTACAATGGTAGCGACGTATATTTTCCCAAATTACATTGACATTAAAAAATTTGTTAATTCTATACGAACTTACCATTTATTTTTTAAAACATTACAATGTCACCTCTTTTTACATTATACATGCATACTCTTGGATTTTTAAAACATTACTCGTTACCATCTTAATAAGGTTAGTTATTGTAATTATGACAAGTCAGGAACATAAGTATAATTTGAAAAGAATTGTAAGCTTGTAGTTGTAATTTACTCAAAAAAATATTAAGGAAATTCAGTATTTATAGTCCCTACAATAAATATACATTTTAAAGTACAATTTTTGGGTCTAGCTAAATATGACCATGAGCTCAAATCTTAATTGAACAATGGCACAATTTTTACATGGGGATTTTTTTTTTCCTTCTGGATACCTTCAAAAGGTGTTTTGCAATAACAGTTGTCGGACTGAGCGGAAATAATTTCAATAAGTTGTCTGTGGACAAACTAGAAACACTAAGGATTTCAAGAGGATTGCTTTATTTAAAAATACACGACTACGACATATGAGACATGTTTCACTAAATTTCAAATGGCAACTATATCATTTTCTCTGAACCATTTTAGTAAATGAAAGTGGGGGTACATAGCATGTGGATGCAGGCACCCACGCAAAGAGATGCACAAAAATGGTAAGAGCAGCATGCAGTAAAACAATGGACTTACATGGCAAAGAGCAGAGCTAAAAAGAATTGCTAAATATTGAACAAAAGAAAAAATGATTGCATAAATTCACAATTACAGATCAAGCTAATTCTGCCCTATTATATAGAATATGAAAAGGAGCAAAACTTTAGGTAGCACACAAAACACAACTCCCCATCCCCATCTCTGTCTGGATATTCCACGCACCGCGGAGTTTTTCTGCCAACCTCTCAGAAGAATAATCCCTTTTTCTTTACTCTCCTTTTCTCTCCAGGCTGCACAAGACAAAAATAAGAACAAACCTTCAACATATAATCTTCCATGCTAACTCAATATTATACTCCAAAAACAAAGAAATAAACCAAACAGATGAAGTCACATTCTTTCTGGCTTTCCAATAAAACTCTCGGAATTGAAGCAATAAGTCAGAATCATAAACCTTAAGCTCAGTTGACTTCAAATCACGGGAACTAAAGGAATCTTTTCACACAATCCTATACTACCCAAGCAGGGAACATATATATCAATGCTAGTTATTTATAGTTTCTACATAAGAAGCAATAGAGTTCATCATTACAATAATGACGGATTAAATTGAACAAAATTTACTATGTTGGAAAACTGATGCTCTCTAACTTCTCTCATTACTATTATTTTTTTGGTTTACCAACAAACGTAGCAAGGAGCATGGGTGCATTTCAAGAAAGAAAAAAAAAATTATAAGTGTTTATCAATGACATGCCAAGCAAACTTGAGGCAAAATGGAAATATTCTAGCATATATATATATATATATATAAACTACGGCTTTTTTATTAATCAGTAAATAAATTCAGGAGAAAATTTATATATACCCTCCTCAGGATGAATAATCTCAAAGTGAGCACAATAGTATCTCTTGCACTGCAAAAGGAATAAACATAAATAATATTAAAAGCAGAAGACAAAACAGAAAAAAATAAATCAGAAATAAACAAATCACACAAGATTACAAACTGCAATTTGCAACAATATAAACCTTGACCTAGGACACTTCTCTTGATTAAAAAGGTAATTTCTCTTTATTGCTGAGAGATAAGAAAAAAATTCCAATTTCCAAACGCATTTTAAATCAAATAAAATTAACATAATACAAGTTTATTCACTTGTCTCGTTCTCTTTCTCCATAATAGTCTACACAATTGAGGTTGCACAAAGTTGAGAGTGAGGAGCAGCGGTATTTAAAAAAGGAATAGAATTTTTCAAATATATTATGAAGAATATCTTCACCGGCTTTTAACAGAGAACAAAAATTAACTGTCATCCTCAGCCAAAAATGTATTTGCCTTTGTCATCCAAAACTGACAGAAGAACTGGAATTATTTTCTCAAAATTGCAGCGAACTTTTGGTGATGAAGATTACAAAAATTAAAGGAGTATATTATTACAGAAGAAAATTATTAAAATTTTGCTCGAGGCCAGTATTAAATTTAACGAATGATGCAGAAGTAACCAACAACAGGCACAAAAATCATGTTTGGCAACTGATATGAAGTCTCGTTTATCAAAAAACATCAAGAACCAAAGAGGCCTACGGCTATTTTCTATCCAAGAGACTGTTCAGAGAGAGAACGGAGATAGGACTTTCTAGTGTCTTCAAAAGGGTTCAAAACTTTGAAGTTTTAGGTTAGTTCAAGTTTAAAAGTTACGCCGTTATCTCATGTCAAGTCAATCCAGATATATGTATTATTACTCAATTATGTAAATGAAAACTTAACTGCAACTAAGAATATCCAATTATTCATACACACATTCATACATAATAAAAAAAAGGGTTTCTGTTTAACACGATCACTTTCCATAAGCAGATAATAAAACAAAGCAAGATAGTGAAATCTCATGAGGGGATCAGTTTTCCAGTCAATGCTGAAACATTTGCATATGAAACGCCCAGTAACTCTCTCAGGCCAAGTCAAGTCAACCCAGATCTTATTACTCAATTAGAGAGAAAAGCCAAACTGCATCTAAGAATTGCTCCAAAAAAAAATATTCCATAAGCATACATTCTTACCTAACAGACCATTAAAACAAAGGTTTTCCATTTAATATGATCCCTTTTCATTAGCAAGTAATAAAACACAACAATGAGATAATATGATCTTTTTTCCAGTCAATGAAGAAATATTGCACAAGAACATTTCATATGTGCAACTCAATTACTATTACAACAAGACAACCGTGAGAATACTTACCCACTGATATCCGTGGAGTTGTTTTCTGCTTTTAAAAGGTGTTCAGAACCACTGGAACCAATAATAATGAATTCTGAAGCGTGTCCATATGGAATCACAACCTACAGAAGAAAATGAAGAGTGGATATATAAAATTTAGCAAACCACTCAAGATCATTAAATATAATATATCTAAACAGTTTAATTCTTTTTCAACAATTAACAAATTGTCATCAAGAAATAAATAAGGTTAAAAAATTATTCATTGTCAACTTCACAAACTCTTTTTGGATTTCCTGGTATCTATCAGGTGAGATAACTCCAGCCAAAGGTTAGAGAGTTCAACAGACAATCACAAACTTGGCAACATCATACTTCTTAGAATTTATTTATTTTTTTATTAATTCATGTTAGACATCACCACTATGCACTTTGACATCTCCACTATGCTGAGATTCTAAAGAACAACAATCATCTGCTTCCACATGCAAAAATTTATTAATAAATGAAAAAGAAAGATAAAAAAACATGGGGGACTACTTAGAATTTAAATTAACTATTTAAAAAGTTCTATTATTGAGAAATAAGCAGGGTACATGAATGATCTATCTGATGAGAAAACTCGGTTCATCCAACACAGTCCATAAAGTTGAAAAGACAAATCTTTTGCAGTTTAATGCGTCTTACGATTTCTGGTAGTCTGTAATCACAACATAACTATTATTCTAGATAACTAAATATGCTCAGATAAACCTAATTGCCCTGAGATTAAACATGGTGTGTTGTTATAATTATCATTTTCAAACATTAGGCCACACTGCCAGCATGTTTCATCAAAGATTTAGCCTAACTCAATCTTACAAAATCAGTTTTTGTTGTTAGGATTGTCCTTCACTTACGTAAACTTTTCAGAATCTATTTTTAGCCACGTGAGACTTGAGTTCTTTTTAGCATAAGGAACTTTCACGAGAGTAAATAATAGATTTCATATAAAAAAAAAAAAAAAGAAAATTAAAAATATTATATTTATTTTTTAAGAAAAAAAAAATAAAAAAAAATAAAAAAAAAAATTTAATAAAAAAAAAAAAAAAAAGGGAATTACATGAATTATACTTAGTTTCCTAAATAATAATCTAGGTAAATATTCAAACAGAATATCAAAGAATAAACCATCATACTTGGGTGGACGGTGAAAATTTTTCTGTTATAACAACTCCATTTGGTCCACTGCATTTGATACTGTAACCTTCCCTCTTGATGGCCAATGTGGCTGGTTCCCATATATTAAGATATCCAGTCTGAAATATCAAGCCAAAAATATTAATGAAACTGTTAGGAGTTCTTCATAAACAAGACTAATAGGTAAAATAATATTTTGACATTGACATTTGAAGGAAAATCATAGCAATATGAAAACTACTTTCATTGGATTACCGAATGAGAAACTCTATATGAAGCATGTCCACTATAAAAAGCCTTTTCTATGAGGTTCTGCATTTCAGGATCTGAAAACAAATACGAAAGGAGAATAACTCAATAAACTATTTATGACTGGTCAGAAATTGCAGTCCAATATAGGAAGATAAAAAGAGAGACAAAAGAAAAAGCTATAACACTATTCAAATCAAGACATGTATGACACGTCCAAAGCAGACAGGTCAGTTAAGACTAAATTGTTTTTAATTTTTCTGGACAATATTTATCCTCCTTGCTTCTAATCTCTTATTCTAATAAAGTCTTATATTATGATTTAAAAAAAAAATTGATATCTTCAGCCCAATGAATGCATAAAAGTTGAAATAATATCCCTCCTTATACTTATTTGTCTCAATTGAAGATTCCACATCGGTTAGATATATAACCAAATTATAATATATAAGTGGGTGTAAATCTCACCTTGCAAACTAGTTTTATGAGTTAAGTTAGGCTTAAAGTCAACATTCTAACAAGATTTAATAGGCCTATCATGACATCCAGAAATATCTAGTCTCACGCTTAAAATGTCAAGTTCTCAGAGTGGGATAGTGTGTTAGAAATCTCATATCAACTAAATATACAACTAAATTGTAATATATAAGTGCATTCAAACCTCACTTGCAAGCTAATTATTGACAGATTGAGTTAGGCTTAATGTTCATTTTCTACGTATCACAATACTATATTGCTATTTACAGTACAGTTACAAGTAGTTAGTTAACAGTCCACTTACTACCTATCTAATAAACAACACTAACTGAATTATCTACATCAAACCCCCTTAGTTTAGATCAACACTCATCAGTATCTCTCTAATAGCAGCCAAGATATTTTATCAGAAATATTTGTCATGTTTTGAGAACAGCAACCTGTAGCCATGAGCATGGTTATCAAACTCTACGGTTAACCCATAAACCAAGTTTATCAAATTCGAAAGTTTATCTAAACTCGTGGAAGATCTATCTATAAACTCAACTCGTAGAGTTGTAAAAGTCTATTTCATAAGAAAATTCAACAAAAAATAAATAAACATTCATGATACAAATTCCACATGCATGAACCCGAATCGAGACTGAATGCAAATCCAAAATAAAAATAAAACGGAAATTAGATTGAAGCCATAAAATGAAAACGAAATCCTAATTAAATTGAAGCCACAAGATAAAAACAGAACCCTAATTAAATTCAGCCCCAAATTGAAAACACCACCCTAAATAAACTAAGCCACAGCTTCTAAAAGAACAAAGCCACAAATTGAAAACCCTCCCTCCAACCACAGGTCGAACCAAAAAAGGGCAACAAAAAATGAGCACAAACACGATGTCTAGGTGAGGCTAAGGAATGGCAAGGCAAAGCGATGGCAAGAATGGCAAGGACAGAATGTGATGACAAGGTGAGAGAAGAGGAGAGGTGACGACGAAGGTGAACAGATTTTGAAAGACGAACATCCAAGTATGAATCGCAACCTAAATCATAATAGTAAACTAAATGACCAATGTGTAGATCATTTTGGTATTTTCTTCCACTCTTGTTCATCAACGTTTGATTCGCGAGTTTGTACCAAGTTCATTGAGTTTGCTCTAGAATGACTCTAGAGCACGAGTTCCTTGTGATCCAACACTGGACTCATAAACTTGAAAGGGTTAACAGGTTAACCCAAGAGTTTGATAACCACGTTGTAAACCCTTCTGGGTTCAGAAGTCCAGTGTTGTTGGGTCCTGAATGAACTCGTGTGTAAACTTGTTTTTCAGAAAACTCAAACCAGACTCGAAAGAACTCAATGGACTCAGTACAGTCTCGTGAGTCAGAGGTCAAGTGAACGAGTGTGGAAGATATTTAGGTCCCTGATATTTTCCAATATTTAGGGTAGGGCTTACCATCTTGTCTCACCCTTCCTTCTCTCTTGAACCCCTTTCCTTACCTCCTAACTATAAAACATACCACAAATATAACAATTTCCTTCTCACTAGTCACAACAACCATCATGTCCTTTTATACATGTTTTTCTTTTTCTACAACACGTGATGACATGACAAATGACGGGAGCATAATCACAGATTTACAGTAAATCACCCTAATGCATAACACTTCTCTATAAAGTATATCTTTCAAGTTACACAGCAGGTAGCAACAACTGAACATCATAATATTATGATACATATACTCACCACAAGTGATCTTTTTGCTATCATTGGCAAAAACCTTCACAGGTTCTCCCTACAATCACAAAGAATGCACAAGATTCAGTATAATAAAAGGCTAGACAACCATTAGCAGAAAAAGAAATGCTGTCTAATTCAATTTACAAAACACACATCCATGAATCGTGATTTAGCTTCCCACATCAGAAGTTACTTGTTAAGCATTATTAGAGTATGAAATTACTTATTCTGTACCATGTTAGACGGACAGAACAGAAGAGAAACGTTTAACAAACTGGATGGTATTCATTTCACTAGTGGAAAGAGAAGTTCACACAAGTATGTATAGCTAGCCCTTTCCCGAAAAGGTTACATAAGGTCACTGTTACCTATCGCTAACAGCTCTGACTACATACTACAGTTGTATATATACAGAATAGCTAAGTACTTTAATAAGCATTATGCACAATACTCCTATGCTAAGCACACCGAACCCACAATATTAAAATATCAAAGTACTTATTTTTAACTCAAAAATACAGCATATAACATTGAAAATGTTTGTATAATGAAAAAAATATATATGAAAAGTTTAATTTACAACTAAAATAGGGTTAAATATGTTTTTGGTCCACTAACTTTCACTAAAAAGTAAAATCCTTTTTGAAACTTTGGCTAAATTTAGTCCCCTAGCTTTAAAAATGTATGAATTTAGTCCTTTTAACCAAATTTTATTAAGTTTATTTGTCGTTTTAAACACATTTCATAATAGAATTTGAGTTGTTTACACCATTGGACACATTTTTGCTTCAATGTTAGTTGAGAAACGTCAAATAAATTTAACAAAACTTGATTAAAAGAGCTAAATTCACGCATTTCTAAAAATTGGAGACTAAATTAGTCCAAAGTTTCAAAGATGGACTCATTTCAATTTTCACTGAAAGTTAAGGAACCAAAAACATATTTAATCCATTTTCTTTCAATAAAATGGTAGAGCTAAAGTATCAAATGTTCATTGCTATGTTGGCAACACAACTAACAACAACCATCTGCAGCACCCCAATCCATACAATAAAGGGGAAAAAATAAAAGTGAAAAGACTAGACCAAGACCTACCAAGAAAACCTATAACAAGTTGAAATCTATCTCTGGAAAAACCAGATTTACAAAGGAAGGTATATTATCCCACCATGTATAGAACTGTGCACTAATACCAAAATTGGCTTACTTTTCCGCACAAAAGTTTCTTTCCCTAAAGATACGAGTAACATGAATATTTGTATGTTTTGTCTTCTCCATGTCGTAAAGACATCCACTTATCAATCTCCAAGGAACAATAATTGAATTTTTAAAAGCCTGGGCAGCTAACTGAGAATCACATTCCAATCAGAGCCTAAACCATCCTTTGGTGAAAGCATTCTCGATTCTAAAAATAGCACCCATAATTTCTGCATATAAGGCAAATTGCACCCAAGGAATTGAGAAAAATAGCCCATAATTGATGTTGTTTTGTTCCAAAATATACTCCCACAGGCAGCAGTACCCAGAGAGCCTAGGCAGCCCCTTACTGTTGCATTTGAGCCATCCAGTAGAAGGAGCAATACATAAGACTGGTCTGTTACCAGGGATCCTAGCTGGATGCCCAGCCACACCAAAAGTTTTAAGAATAAGGAATTCAGTTATGTTAGATTTCGTAGCTCCTTGATAGTAAATTCCAGCCAAATTTACCTATGAATAAGTCCTTTCAGACTAGCATGCAACTAAAATACAAGCTTAATACATTTAGTCCCTATACAATAGGTCAGTTTTTGTTTTGGTTAGTAATACTTTTTTTTCTAGTCCCTGTTTTATTCAAAAATTTGGATTTCTTTTCAATGGTTAAAGCACTTCTGTAAATAATAAAATGGAATATTAAATGTCATTCCCTCAATAACGAGGCAAAAATTCCAGTGGAGATGCTTCTGTGTCAAAAATGTGTGCCTAATAATTTCTTTACACCTTCCCCCTTTCTTCTTCCTCTGTCAAAGTATGACCCTTCTTCCTCCAATAACCCCATTAGGTAATCCATCAATTCAATCCACATAATTACAAGGACCAGAAATTTAGTCCCTAGAATTACAAAAAATGTGATTGTGGTCCTTAAAATCACCAAAGAAAAGTCATTTTAGTCCTTATGGCAGTAATTTTAGCGACTAAAATATCAGTCATTTGATAACTTCAAGGACTTAAATGGTCATGGTTTGATAATTCAAAGGAATAAAATGACATTTATATAATTTTAGAGACTAAATTGACTGCTCATAATTTTTGGGTCTAAGTTGATGCATTACTATTTTATTTTTCTTTTCTATCCTCAAATTTCTTTTGTACAGTATGAAAATGCACAGCTATTGTTCGAAAATCCAACATTGCCTACCTCAATTCTTGGATTATATATATGTTGGGCAACTTCACTTAATACCAATTGGTTTTAAGATAAAATCTGACATTGCATCGGAGTCTACATCTCATCTTAGCAATTGCTAATTCTAGAAGGCTCACCCACCTAATTTGACAAGTACTTGTGGAGTGGGGTTTTAGGAAATCCCACATTGTCTGCCTCAATTTTTGGAGAGTACAGCTTACATATCAGTTGGAAATTTTCTCTTACTGCTAATTTGTTATAAAAAAAATAAAAATGAAATCTAGCAGCTATTTCACATGCAACTGTGGAAACTTGGCGGTTAAGTTTTGTATTAGACAAAAGACGAAACAACCATAAGAGAAAAAACAGTGGACTGTACTGTTTCCACTAATTTGACCCTCCTGTATTCCTTCATCCAGTTTGTCTATGTTTTCATCTTTTCTGCGCTCATACCTATCAGAGCCTCTTTGATTTCAGACTCTGATCAATGGTAGGGGAACTAGTAGAAGACATTAATGTGCTTGGCGAATTTGGCTATAATTTTCCTACATATCACATGGATGGTTTGGTTTTCTCTCAATGTCTATTTCCTTTAGTAAGTTTTGAGTCTTAACCCAAATGTTTGCCAAGAAACATTGTCCATGTTTCCCCCAATGCACAATACAGAACCCCACAAATTGCATCCAAGTGATTTAGAGTTAGTTTGCATTTAGAGTTATTATCTCACCTTACATATACCCTCTTTGAGAACACCTAGCAGATTTTCAATCTCACTCAAGAACAGGATGCTAATGATCCCAATGGTAAAGGATTTTCTTGGGTGAATTGATGAATAAAGAAATCTGCATGTTCTTACACAAATAAAGTACAGATGTTCAAGTTGCTTTATGTGGACTTCTCAACTCAAATACATAGAAAATTTTAAATGAATAAACCTATGACAACCTAGCTTATCAGTCTTTGATGTCTCTTCATGCCAGATTGTCATGAACCACACTGCCAAGACAGTGAGTCGGGGTATTATCAAGAGAAATTCTCTTGGAAAGAAAGATAGTGATTAGATAACTCCTTTAGCAATCAGGTAAACGCAAAACAAAGGGAATTGGAGAGACAAGGAAATTGATGTGGTTTGACTCGGACCTATACCCAATGTCCAAAGTGAGAAACGGAATTCACCAAGATTATAAAAAGTAGCCATTCAAACCTCAAACCCCAATATACCCAAATGAACAGTATGATCAATTAAAATTACAAATAGTAGTCACTGGTTGCCAGTACTTGAAATTATTAATTCGTTGTTGGGTTGCCCAGATGGCTTTCCACATTATAAAGGCTCCCTTTTCTTTTTGCATACATGTGTAAGATTTCCATTATATTAGGAGGAAAAAAAGTACCTTGCGCTTCCTGTTATCCAGGGGTTGGACTTCAATGGCAAGCAATGTACCAACGTCATCAGCATTGACAAGATAGGCAGGTTGCTTCGCCCCTATATGTTAAACAAATCATGACTGAGTTCATCACAAACAAGAAGAAAAGGAAAATATAATCCTATGCAGAAGTATAACAATACCATCAATATAATTAAAGGAACCATCTTCCAAATGCCGAATCCACTGGTAGTCCAACAGGGACACAAGGTAACGTCAATTGTCAAATGCTTAGAATAGATATCAAACATGAATACTACATAATGGAAAAATCTTTAAGAAAACCAAGCAAGAAGAAACAAGATCCAAATTATTCAAAAATAAAATGCACCTCAAAATTACAACTTGTAGTGCCATTGATGGAGTATCCACATGCCTGAAGTTCCCTTCCAGGAAAGGCTTCACCTGAAATTTGAAGTCCCTCTATAGCCGGCAGTGGATCTTCATCTGCAGCTGCAGCATAATTTATTTTAACTTTCGATAGCCAACAGCAAGGCTATGAATGTATAGTAAAGCTTAAAAGGCAATTAGTTCTTACCCTCAGAAAAAGAAGACGAAGGTTCTTCAAGAACTGGTGGTAAATAAGGAGAATATGAAGAACCGGGATCATCAACAGTGGTTGTGTAAGGAGTGTTGCCAGAACTCCAATTAGCAGGTGTTTCTCTCTCACTATGAGTTCCATCTCCATCGGGATCATCAACTTCAGTGTTGCTCACAGGGTCACGAAATGTGACCTGTTTGTTAGTCATTTCCTCTCCATACTGTGCAGGATGGGTATCACCCTGAGTAACCACCAGGTGGGTGGATGCGTCACGGGATGATAAATTCCTGTGAAATGAAATGACCAATATAATTGAGCAAAGATGTCATTTTCCAACAGCCCAAAGAATGTCAAATTTTATCATCCTGTTTTCATTACTACTTGAATATCAAAACTAAAAAATGCACACCTGCTGATAAACTTAGTTCAACTTCAGGAAATTATGACAAAGAAAAGATGGATAAACAGAAAGTGAGAAATCATATAAATCAGCATTTATTATTTTATTAAAAGACTCCCTAACAAATTACAGCCCTTCTCAAATTGTAAGACACAAACCAAGGGAGAATTTCTATTTTTATCAACAAAATTTAATAACAATCTGTGAGAGACCAAGATTCTAGGTGATATGAAACAAGCGAGCTAGATGACCATTTTTTTCTCAAACCAAGCAAAAATGCATTGTATCTATATTGGAACACCTGGGCTATCAGAACAATATATCATCCTAAGGCACACATTGCTAACTAAGCAACCTGCTCTTGAATAAATTTTCTACAACAGGCAACAAAGATAATCAATAATAAGAACTGAGCTACCAAACATGTAACACTTAAGAACAATTTTTATATAAGCCTACATGTAAGACTGCAGAAAAAAAGTCGTCTATGCCAACTTTAAACCTAGATATCAAAGCCAATTATACCACAATCTACAGTTAGAACAATACTATGTACCACTAGCAATTTGCAACAATACAGAGGATATTAATTGAATTTCCTACTTTATAGTTTAAAACAGACAGGACAGCTAAATGCACACATCAATCACTGTTCCAATGGCAGCTAAATGTCACAAAAAAAATTTCATTCAAGACCTCAATAATTGCATACTTGTCTTGAATTAGGTCAGGCCTAATAAACCCCAAAACTAGCTCATGAGATGAGAATTGTCTCAACCTTTATAAGCTCTACTTCGGCCATATCTATATTCTTTACTAGATGTGTAATCCCCTCACACCTGAAGATTGAATATCTACCACAAGGAGATTGCAGAATTCGTTTTTTAGTGCACTAGGAAAACCACGAGGCCAAGTAGAAATTTGGACAGGTAAGGGGACCCAAGATCACATCTATGCTAAGCTCTAATAGCATCATAAATTTGAGTTGGCCCAACATAAATCCTAAAAACTAGTTCACATACAGATTGTCCAAGCCTTTATAAGATCTACTTTTCCAATATATATAGTCAATGTGAGATCCTAACAATCTACAAACCACAAGTTATTTTTTTCTAAGACAGTTATTTGAAGAACAATAGAAAATATAGTCAGCCTTTACATTTTCCGATAACAATGACAGTAATATTGGTTTACATAATGATGGAGCCATAAAAGTCGCATGTCACGTTATGGAGACAAGTCTCCAAGTTTAAATAATAACATTTCATCCGTTAAGAACAGTTTATCCACATCCACTTCAGTCAAATGAAACAAAACAATTTCATGCATCAGGACCACTTTAACAAAGATACCATGAAAACAGAACCCACCAATACATTCAGTTCACAGTAGCAGTCTCCATTTGACCAGGCTCACCTGCTTGCAAGAGGTGAATATCTCCCCAAATCATCAACACTTGTTGCCACACCACCACTGAAGTCATTCTGGTGGCGACCCAATAGATCCCAATCAGTGCCTGCCTGAGCATCAACAGAGACCTGAGGCTTTACTTGAGAATACATATGCTGGGGTACCAGTTCAAGGCTGTTTCTATTCTGATAAAAAATGCTATTATTAGAATTTTGTTTAAGCATGTCAAATAAATGGGACAAATATTACACAATAACATACAGAATTTGCCAAAGGTGCACCAATCGATTGAGATTGTGTGGCAACATTAGCATGGTTTGTATCCGAACGCCAAGGTGTCAATTGATACTGTGACTCCTTTAGCTTTGACTGTAAGAGACAAATATAACCAATAAAATCAATTCCTCTACGAAAAAGGGAAAGTAAACATTTCAAAATTTCAGCAACATCTACTGCCTAGTGAAACTAAACTTGAGCACAGATTCTATTGAACCATAAATCGAACTATAAAAGTGCCTAAAGAATAGAACACACTCAAGTTCTACCCGACATACCTCTGTTAGAAGAAGTTTTTCCTGCAAATGTTTAAACAAAACCTGCAAAAAAAGAGGACAAAGAGACAACACTTTCAATAATCACCATACGACCTTTCATACAGAGAGATCCAAAAGACTTTTCCATGTAATATATCCGACACTACTCGAGAAAATCGGAGGTGCACAACTTCACTTTCATACTCCTCCCACCACAGATAATGGAAGACAAAACAAAAGCAGCAGCAGTAACCTTACACAACTATGTAAGATCAACCATATAAACCACACATCATTGTATAAATCAAATTCTTAAAATATCACTGAGAATTTGAGCTTAAGACATAACACATACACAGCACTAGCATATAAGGTGAAAATTATGTAAGCCTTATTGACTATACTAAGATCATATCTGTAATTGATGTAGGATCTCAGTTCACCAAGAGCTAACTTCTAGATGGCTCTACACTATGACACTCCACTTAGTCATTCTGATAAGTCCCTTGGTCCTCCCTCCATTTCTAGAAACCAGGACGATAGGACCAAGAGTATATCTAGGGCCTTGATACCATAAAGGAGAAGGAAAAATATAAATTAATTATAATTCTGTGCACGTACAGATTCTATAGACAAGTCTAAGGTACAAAAGGGGTAATATATTTGTCTGATAAATTAAGAACATGATCAAAAAATCAGAAAGATACTACAATTCTACAATAGCAACACTGGATAGTGGCACAACACACCAAATCTCATCCATTGAATTGAAGCAATGTAATGACTCAAAAGATCTCAATTAAAAATTAAAATAAAAAAACAGGTCACACGGCCGGAAACCCACTGTCACTGGAACACTATCATCTTTGCCATCTCAACTTTTGTAATTCAGTTCTCTTGGGTCTCAACAGGAATGGAAATTTATCATTTTTTGAAATCTTTTCAACATTAACATAATTATTTCTTGTGTTGAAATTCAAACAATGGCATTTTATGGAATTATTCTTTTCGCTAACTCTTCCCAATTCCTTTAATTTTCCTCATAAAGACCTTCAAACGCTGAGTTGAATCATGGGTTAGCACGGATTTTATTGGCTTGCCTTTTTAAGTTAACCATAAGGAAGACAGGTCTTGAAATCATTATCACAATTATTTTATTTCATTTGGAAATAAATATACATTTTATCTCATGCTTTCTGAATTAAGTATCTATGTATTCCATATCTTTCCAATCTAATTCCATGATATTCACCAGCTATTGCATTGTATTAAGAGAAAATACAGTCATTGAGTCTTCGTTTATTCTGTTTCTGTAATTCAATACGTTTTTTCTTTATTCGTATGTAATTTAATTGATAAAAAACAGAGCCCAGCGTAAAATTTATGTAAAATGAGGAAAAGAGAAGTCAGATTCATGAATATCTCTGACTACCTCCATTAGTCTTATTTCATTCAACATAGTAAAGCCTCAAGGGTTTTTCTTCTAGGCAGCATAAGAGAGAGAGACTTAAAGACATTCAAGTGTCATATTTGAAGATTATTAAGTGTTTATATAAGAATATTTGTAGATTATACTATTAAATGTTTATATAAGGGTAGAAGCATCACTTAATTTTAAAGGAAACATATCAAAGCTGACCTTGACATTGCTAACAATGGATTGTGCATCAGGAACAGGTGGCTGCAGAGAGTATTCTGCAAGAAGTGGAAGCAAAGATGAAACAAATGTTGATCTTTCTTGTTGTGCATCCTGGCAAGAAAAAGAAAATGCAAAAACTTAAAAACCGATTCTGAAACACATAACAGTACAAGTTACTGTCCATGGAGACTCATTGAAAATACTTATAGAAACCATCCAAATTTTAACACACCAATAACGAGGAAACAGGTAGGAAAAATAACCTGTAATGCATATGTAAGACGTATATTTTCTTCAATAATGTCTTGTCGGTATGACAAAGCTTTTGATGCAGCATCTACAAGGTCCTGTTGCTGTTGATCAAAGGCCTAGCAGCGATATTACAAATGATTCATTTGAGCATATGCTCAATCAAATACAAGGAAAGATCAAAAGGTAAAGAATAAAGATGCTTAAGAAATTTCACAGCCGTCAACAAAATTTCATGCATACCAGACGCATATATGCAATGCGTTTTTCCAAGAGATATTTTTCATTGCGTATTTGCGCTTCCTAAAAAAATGGACAGATTATCAGACACTAAAATGGACATTGAGGCAAAATATTCTCTAAAGATATATGCATAACAGCTTAAATAAATTGTACACCTTTTACCTTTACAGAATAATCTGCAAGATGTTTCCTTAATAGGATGATCTCTTCTTCATGTTCCTGAATCTTAATAGCCAGATCATAAATAAATACACATGACTCCAGAAATATTGACCTCTTATTAAATATGAAATTTGGAACTTAAGGAAGTACCTGCTTCAATAAGCTATTATTTTTATTATTTGCTTCAGCCACAGGCATCAAACCATGCTGAGGTGAATTAAATCTAGGATCATGATCTCCTTCCAGTAGATGCCTATGGCAAATACAGGATTCCAAAATTACACAACCCTTCTTCAACACTACTTATGAATAGAATAAATAAGACATGACATACCTGCTTGGAGAGACTGACCTTGTAGATGGTGAAGACAACTGAGAGTAGCCTATATTATCCGGAGGCAACTGGTCGTTTGGCTGCACTCTCAATGTTCCGTTTATTTGACTGCTATCGGAATGGTCACCCGTATTGCCTCTGGCTGCATCCATTTGAAATTTGTTATTGATGGACAATTAGTTATACTGGTAAGATCAGCTAGAAAAGAGGCCCCTGTAAACATTCAGCTGATATACTCAAATACCTATAGAAGGACCAGATTGATGAGCTTCATAAGATCTGTGATCTCGTTCCTTCCATGGAGCAACCAAATCTGATTTTTGCTCCACTGATTCTTTTTTCCTCTGCCCAAAAAGCAAAAAGTGCACAAGATATTTTAGCAGTTTTTTTCTAAGTTAGTGCTTTTAAGAATCTATTTACTCCTCTCAAATAATATTTCATATTTTATCAAAAATAATGTTACATTTTCAAGAGTCGTAGATCACAAAAAGAGAATAAAACACTTATGAAACTTAATGGAGGATAAACTTTTAGAATCTAATTTCATGGAAAAGCATTGCTTTATGGAGTAGACATCTTGATTTTGCAGATGAAGCACATAATTCAATTCTTGAATTTGCTTCATCACATTACATTATGTGCATGGACTATAGCACTTCTTCAAGTGCAAGAACTATTCCTACATGGTATCAGTTTCTGCCCCTTGTTCATTGTTGCATTCTAGGTGTACAACAGTAATAATCTGAAAATCATCACTGCCCTTCTTGAGTCCAGCTTAGGAGTGATAAGGATTTTGATGGTCATGTCACAAATAAGATTCAAGTTGGGTGGATTAAATTTGAAAAGCTTCAGAGATTATAGGAAATCGGTAGTCAAAAACCCCCTTCCAAAGGAAAATTCTACCAAAGAGCTATAAGACCAAAAATAGTGATGCTCTCTAACATGGAGAATTCTGAGCAGTGAAGCACCAACAAAAGCAAAAAAGAAAATAAATGTAGCATAATAAGGAGGTCAATGTTGATCCATGGATGATGGATACGTGGACATATAAGAAAAGATAATAGTGGAAACCGCTGTATCCAAGAGAACATTACAACTTTCTCTTAGTTAGGATAAGCCTATTATTAAAATAACAAGGTGTTTAACTGGTAATTTTTTATTTTACTTTCAAATTACTTCTGCTTTTTGAATTGCTTGTCCAAAAAATTAGAATATAATCGCAATATATGTTGAGGGATTGGGAAGCTTTACACCATTTTTGTTCCCTTTTTTTTCCTCTTTTTATGTCTTCTTTTTACATTAAGAAGGACCACTTACCATCTAAACTCCTTGTAACTATCTTCTATGAGTTAATGAAAACAAAATAATCCAAAACACTCACATTACATATACAATCTTGGACAAATATAAGTAGTCTATCATTGTCTGATAATCTAGAGCTTGGACATTTGAAAACCAAATAGTGTCCTCAGTTCAGCTAAAATTGTTCCAGTTAGCAATTCTAACCCAAGCAAAAATGGAATTAAGATTGAAAAAAGCAGAGAGACAGAAAGCAAATAGTACACAACCAAGCAATCAAATGAAAACAAGAAGAAAGCCTGTATTACAACAAACAGAATAAACATTCAATAAATGAAGCAGATGCCAGCACGGAATACAAAACTTACATATTTTTCCAATTCCTTAACTTTACTCAGAAGTTCAGACTTAAGCCGGTCATTCTCTTCTACCTGTCAAAAGATACATGTTGCACTATTAATACCTTGTCTAACATGGTAGATATGAAAGAAGCCACCATTTCATTGTACCAAAGTGAACCTAAAACCAGAACTGCAAGGGGACAGCACTCTCCTTTTAAGGGCATAACAGAAGTTGAAACCCCATTGGAGCAATCAAGGCAGAAGAGGGGAAGGGAGAAAGAATCAAGAGGGACGACAGATGAGGTTCATATATCACATCATCTTATAATTAAATGCAAGCAAGTTTTTAAAAATGATTGCAATTTCAGCAACAACGTTTCGGTTTTTGGGATGTCCACAACAGCAACACAAGCCACCACACTTGTGGCAGCATCGACCACATTTGTGTCTGCATAGAGTGAATTTGTCTGTAATTTTCCACAGCATCGAGGACTGAGACTACAATTTAAGATCTTGGTTACCAGTCATACTCTATCCCTACTGATAAGGGTTCCTAATGTTATTGTAGACCCAAATTCAACCTTTGGCTTTTCAATACCTAAAGGATAGTCAGTTACAAAAACTCCAAGCAAGCGCCACAGCACATAAACGCAAATACACAATTAAATAAGCATAATCAAAACATTGAAATTGGACCGCATGGCAATACAAATTAATGATAAAACCTCGTACGAAAATAATGAACAAGCGCCACCCAATGAATCACACTTTTAACGAAGAACGTGCGGAAACCAGAGTACCTGTTGCTTTATAGTGGCCTCGGCAGCTTCAACAGCCTTCATGACCTGATACAAGTTATCATTGTTGTTAGATGAGAGGTTAGATTGGTCATGAACTTCTTGTTGACCGTGCTGGTTAACACTCAAGCCGGATAATTTCTCGGCCAATTTCCCATCGTGACCATTCTCCATTCCCTTCTCCAATCACGCCCCCCAAAAAAACAAAAACTCTCGAGTAATCACACTCCCAAAACAATCACCAAAAAACACGAACCTACAGGCCAGTCTAGGGTTACTTCAAATCATAATCTCCATGAACCACTGTCTACTGAACCTCGAAACACTTCCACAGCTGCACCTCCTCTTTCGTGATAAAGAAACGAAACAGAAAAAAGTTATTGGCAGCTATCCACAACCGATTCCAGCCCTCGCAAACGGCAAAGAAATTGAAATTGGCACAGCATCAGAAAGCAATCGCGTAACCAGAAATCTAGAGCGAGAATACTGGGAATCGAGGTGAGGAAATCGAGTTGCGAATGAACGGAGGGTTTCAATTGGAAGGGAAGAATGAATGGGAGACTTTGAAACCCTAAAAGAAGTGAAACAGAGCAAAAATAAAAACACAAAAAAACAAAAGAAGGGTGAGGAAATGAAGACGAGAGTGATGAATGTGATGGTTATGAATGAATACTTTGGTGTGGTCAAGGGCGCGTGGTGGGTCTTCGGTCGTAGGATTCATTCATGGGATCTTAGGATTGGTTTGGAGATTATAATTAGTTTTGGTTTAACCAAATGCTTGAGTTGGCCCTGTCCTCTTTTCACAATATAATAATAAAACTTCATTAAAACAATATTAAAAAAATATAAAATAAAAATAAATAAATAAATAAAATCTCTTCCACCCATCTTATGTGTTCTCTCACGTCTTTCTATTTGGCTGTTTAATAGATGCATGCCATGTATTTGTCTCAACTCAATTGGTTCCTTCCTTTTCCTTTCTTCTCTCTTGTTATCACATTCCCTTCTCAATGATTTTTTTTTCACAGATTAATGAGATGGAAATTATCATCACACTTCCTTTGGAGTGAAGTACAATTCACGACTTCATGTTCTATCCCCTCTTTTTATTTATTTGAATGCTTCCTTTTGCTTTTCATACTTCTTTGTGCGTGTGTTTCGGTAGGCAAAACAATATTTGTATGTCTTTTTCCAATTATAAATTATAGTTTATTCATCGTTTATGTGTATGACACTTTTAAGAATGTATTTCACAATCCACATGATAAAATATCATGCTGTGATATTCGAAATTTGTTTCCTTTTCTATTTCTTTGTATCCACTTTAATTTTGGCTTTTTTTGTCAATGACAATCTCACCCATAATTATTCTTAGATTCTTACATTTACCTTCCTATCATAACTCTATCCGATCATTAACTTTGTAAAAACAATGTTTTTTTCTTGGAAAAAATGTGCTTTGACAAGTGGTTTTTATGGTTGAATAGGAAAACATATTATCTAATGGTCGACCATAATTTGTAGTCAATGGTATAATATTAAAATAATGAATTGTATATTTTAATTTTGCTTTTCATTTATTACTCTAATTTGCACTCAAAGAATATAATATTAAAATGATGAAGGATGATGATTAAAATTTTTCATTCATTGAAATCATCACTTATGATAAATTTGATAGAATTGATTATGTGTATCTTATTGACAATTTTTTTGTCTATATGAATTAATTTATTGATATTTGCAAATTAGAAAAGCGTTAGATTAAATTATATTCAACTCTACCTATTTCATTATTTTAGTAATTATTGTTTTTAATTATTTTGTTATTAATATTTTGTTCAATCTTTTTTATAGTCAAAATTTACTTATTCAACCACTTTTGTTATCAATATATTTTTACCTAGTGTTCCGGGTATAGGAACTCAGACCTCTACTAAAATCATTTGTTTGGTCTTTGATTCTTCATTGTAGTTATTCATCGGGTCTTCCTATCACTTGTTTGGTCCTTCCGTCAATCAATGTACTTGTTAAAAAGGTTCTAATGCTTGAGTGATCAATGATTTGATTGGCTATAGTAATAAATATTGTAATAAATATGCGAGAAAATTTTAATAATCATATCTTTGACTGACTTGTATTTATAGTTTTCTATCTGGACTTTTAATTAGGGTTGGCCTAATCATGATTCAACTAGAAGAAGGAAAAATCAACCTATAACCATAAGAGGACATCAAAATCTTGGGGCATTCTAGCCATTGGCACTGCCTAAGAGGATCTGACTGACCCCATTCATTATTAATTGCATAAATACAAACCTTTTTTAAAGTAATATCAACCGACCAGTAAGCAATCGACTTAATATGCTTTGCATTTACGTTGATCAAATTGAAACATGACTACTTTACTATTTTTTTATTCAAATAAGATGATTTGGTTGAACTTTTCGATAATAAGTTTAATTATGTTAATAACTTAGCACTTAGCTTTAAAAATATAATTGAAAAGGATCTTTCCTCGTAGTTAAAGATTAATTAAATGATAAATTACAAAATGGAATAAACTACTTTAAGACTCATATCATAAAATGTGATAGAAAGTAAAATTTTAATATATCCTATTTATTATTTTAGTGCTATTTCCAATGGATATGAATTGTGTTTCATTGATTGATCAATATTTTTTTTATTTCATCTTAGAATTTATTGTCTTAGAACTTAATGTTGACACAATGACTTAAGACCAATACAAAATAACATTTATTAATATTATTAATTGAATAATATAATAAATGTCTATCTAAAGTTGCAAAAAGGTGTTGAATTGTGTTTGTACACAACTTTTGCACTTAAAAGTTTAGTTTTTTCTTGTGAGAGAAACAAAAATTATGTGAAATCAATTTTTTAAAGGATTTTTTTTTTCTCTCAACTATAATGAAAATTTGAAATTGGTCATTGTTCAAAACTTGAACCTTTTTTGGTCTCTTAGTTTAGAAATTATTGTATATACTCCCTCCAACTCAACGATATTAAATTTTCTTTGATGTGTGAATGATGTTTTTCTATGACGTCTACATTGTCTACATGATGTTAACTTTATTAAAAATTTATAAAATCATCGTAAACACGGACAAACCTTTGTTATGGGAGAGTCGTAAATCCTCCAACTTTTTGAGATATAGTTTTTTTTATATATATTTTAAAATAATATTTATATATTATTTATATAAATTTGAGAAAAATCTTATTTTCAAAACCTGTTTTATTTCTTTGGAATTCTTTTCTCTCTTTCTCCTCTTTATTAGTTTCTCTCTCTTCCCCTTCCTTTTTAGTTTCCCTTCTTTTTCTTTTTTCTTTTTTTGTCTAGTACATTCATATTTTTTTCTATTTTTTCTTTCTATCTCAATTTTTACTTTCAATCTCTCATCTTTTTCAAAATTAAATTATATCACGATGAAATTGAAGACTTAAGGAATATTTTGAATGGATAAATTTATCCCTTTGAGTAAGTTCACTTTTTACTCTTTTTTTTTAAACAATTTGTCTACCTCTTACATATAATAAAATTGTGTATTGTGTATACTGAACAGTAATAAAATTACATTAGTAAATAGGTAAGAGGTGATAAATTTATATTAGAAAAATTATGATAAAGAATAAAATAATTAATTCATTTTTTCAAGAGGAAGACTTGTGATGAAGATGAAAAAAATGCATCTACGTCAACTAAATATGAAAAACTATTTTATGTGAGTCAAATAATTGAAGAAAATGAAAAAGATCTCCCTAAAGTTTATAAAGTTACATATGATGAATTTGAAAGTTCTTTAGAACGTGATATAGGAAAGCGTCCTCAATTTTTGCACAAGTTTATTACTTGATTGATGAATTACTTTGACTTATCATGATTTTTCCAATTTCTACAGCTACAACTAAAAGATCGTTTTCTGCAATGAAAATAGTAAATAACAGGTTGAGAAATAAGATGGAGGTTGAATTTTCAGCAAGTAGTATGATAGTCTATATTAAAAGAGATATTTCAACAAGTTTTAGTTTTGATTCAATTATTGAAGATTTTAAATTATTAACGATTTCAAGTAATTGAAAGAGCGTATAGTACCACTTTGACTAAATGTAACTTGTTTCTTTTTATATACTGTTTTGATAATAAACTTTATGTTACACTTTCATATAAAATTTAATTTGGCACTCCTCAATTTTTTTTCCAAGTTCCTTGTAAAGTACTAGGGGTTTTCAAACTAGCGATAAGTATCAAGGATTTGCAAATCACATGTAAGTAACGAGGATTGTAAAATCGCAAATAGGTATCGCGGTTACAAAATCACATGTAAGTCATGCTTCCAAGAATTAGTAAAAATCATCGGTAATTCATCAACAACAATGGTTTTACCTAAAGAAAAACAAATAATGTTTAACATGTTTAGAAACACCAAATATAATCCTAGTTAAAAATTATTTATCATGTAGTGTAGACTCTTTATTGACAAATGTTGAAAATACATTATATGAAACTTAAAGTAATTGCATTTAAATATGTTTTTAATGAAATTTGATATAGTATACTAGTAGATGTTATGTCATTTATTCAACATGTAAATAAATGTTGTGTCGTTTATTAATCATGCAATGCTTAATATTTTATTTGATGTTTCAAAATATGGTTATTAGTCTTATTCATCGTAACAATGCTTTTTTATCCTTTTTTTTTTATAACATTATTGTTTCATTAAGTTTTATTTAATGAAATTGTTCTCATTAAATATGTTAGATAATAAATATTTTAAATGATATTGATATCGTTGAATAAGACGAGAATGAATATTTTAGGTTAAAATACTCTGTTGGTCATCGTTTTTGTTGCAGAATCTCAATTTGGTCCTCGTATTTTTATTAGTCTTAATTAGGTCCTCATTTTTGTAAATTAGTATCTATTAGGTCATTTCTGGTAGTAGATAACTAACACCATTAAGTAGGTGCCACGTGTCAGTTCCTCGTTTTTTTGAATTTTTTTAATTTTTTTTAATTTTTTTTTAAAATATTTATGGCACGTGTCACTTCTGTAGAGTGCCACGTGTCAATCTAATATGGTGACACGTGTCAAATTAATGTATGAATCTCAATTTGGTCATCATATTTGTTAAATTGATTTGATTTAAGTCCCAATTTTTTTAAAAAAATTTCAATTTTAGGCACTCCAAATTTAGACCAAATTTTACTTTTATATAATGTTATGATTATTTTTATTAAAATTGATATTTTTATTAAATATTTTAATAATATTAATTATATTTAATATTAAAATTTTAAATATATTTATTTTAATTTTTTATAAAATTATTTTAAAATTTTACATTTGAATTTATAAAATTGTTATTTTTAAGCCAACTCTAAAATATTGTTGATATTGAATATTATAAAAATATTTCGAATATAAATTTATTAATCTATATATTTATAATTTTAAAATAAAGTTTAATGTAAAATATAAATTTAAATAAATTAAATGTTGTTAAAAATATGTAATAGAAATATCACTTGTAATAAAAGTATCATCATTACATTTATAAAAAAATTAAATTTGTTCTAAATT